>QMCD01000096.1_pt1 | contig 59979 bp, 40 predicted proteins | sample 1821841 | NCBI WGS metagenome assembly QMCD01 (sample SAMN01991225, study PRJNA193472) | Termite gut metagenome, whole genome shotgun sequencing project. | isolation source: worker | host: Macrotermes natalensis
AACGAAAAGCTTATCTATGATATGGGGATGAATAAGCACTTTGAGCTTACAGAGATGATGATGGGATTCATTTTCGGATCGGCTGAATCGTTAATTGTCACGGAGGCCAGCCTGACACAAGATGGTGATTACGCAAAGTATGGTTTTTCGTCCGAAATGGCCGCCGAAGCTAAGTTGCGCAATGAGGAAAGCGCTAACAACGGCGCTTTTGGCAATCTGCTCGTATGCACCTTATGTTTTGCTGAGTATTTTTGCAGGGGCGCTTTCCGACCGGTGGAACAAGAAAGTTACGATACTGGTAAGTGACAGTTTTGCGGCACTATGTACCTTGACCGTTCTGGTCTTGCTGACCACGGGGCATTTGCAGGTATGGCATCTGTATGTGATCAATACCCTGAACGGACTAATGAATACAGTTCAGCAGCCGGCTTCCGATGTGGCAATAACTTTGCTGATGCCCCCCCGGCATTATCAGCGGGTCAGTGGGATGCGTTCTTTCTCACAGTCATTGATTACGGTGCTGACCCCTGTGCTGGCAACGGCATTATTGGCCTTTACCAGTCTCGAAACCGTTATTCTGTTTGATCTGTTTACATTTAACACCGCCTTTATAACCTTGCTTTGCTTTATCAAAATCCCCAGGATTAAGAATGAAATGGAAAGCAAAAAAGAAACAATTATCCAGTCGGCAAAAAACGGACTGGACTATTTAAAAGAACACCGGGGAATTTTAGACTTGATATTTTTTTAGCGGTGATTAATTTTACAGCCTCCATTTTTCAGGCCGCTTTGCCGGCAATGTTACTCTCGCGGACCGGAGGCAGTGAGTTTGCTCTTGGTGTTGTCAATACCTTCACCGGGATTGCCACAATGGTTGGAAGTCTATTGGTTATTGTAATGCCGCCGCCTAAAAGTCGGGTAAGGGTCATCTGCAACTCCTTGCTTTTTTCCATGTGTACGGAGAATTTTATCCTTGCTTTTGGGCACAGTACCCCGGTCTGGTGCATCGGCACGGTTTTGGGCTGGGTTTTCATACCGGTAATGAATGCCAATATGGATGTCCTGTTCCCTGCCTGATTCGCCAATATATTTTCAGGATGGCGTATTTGCTCAGAATCGTTTAACACCTTTGCCAGTGAGTTAAGAGAATTATCAGATTGACTGTTTCGTGGATCACAGTTTGATCCAATAATGTTCTCCATCTTTGCTTCTGTCCAAAAAGCCATATTGAATCAAGTACCTGCGGATTGTAACATAATCGTCATAATACTTTTTCAGCACCTCATTAATTTGCTTTTCGGTATAATTATTATTGCTTTCAAATTCCTTGATAATATGCTGCATAATGATAATCTTTTTCTTTTCCTTTGCAGGAAAATCATGAATCAACACCTCGTTGTTTGGACCAAAATACCTGCCGAGTACAGCGTCTTTTTCAGCTTGTGTGATGGCATAACGTTCATCGACATTAGTCGCCGTCCGATGAAAATCCACCAAATCTTTATCATCGGATGCCATTTGACGCCCGTGTTTTGCTTGTGCCATTTGCTCCTCCAACATCTCTACAAGGGCAGTCAATATTTTCGCCTGTTTATACTTTTCCCTTATAGAAAATCGCTGATTTCGTATTGTTGAAGTGCTATTGCTTTCTGTCATTTCAACGATTTCTTTATCCGAATATCCTTTATAGAACAGTTTCGCCAACTCAGTCTGACTGGCAGACAATCCCGTATATATCTTACCAAGGCCCAGATAATAATTAAAAACAGAGGAATGTTGTGTACGGATATGATGTTGCACCGCCTTGTGTGCATCGTAAAGAAGATTATCTACAGGATATATTACACCTGCCTCATACTGCTGTCCGCAAATTAGGCATGTATAGTTATTATCAACTTTGTCAAAAATAAACCCTTGTTTTAACTCGTTTATTGTCGCATTCCAGAATGTACTCTCATCAATCATATTATAGACCTCTTTTATTTATGTTTGTATATTTTATAGACTATATTCTATTTTATCTATAAATTGATGTCATGTCAATGGCAAATGCAAAAGAATTATTTTGCGGGTGCCCCATAATCACGGTTTCAATTTCGCTCAGATTAACGCGATGCCCCCTGATTTTATATTGATCATCACATCTCCCCAAAAAAGAAATGGAGCCATCCGGCAACTCTTTTCCCAGATCACCGCTTCGGTACATGACCTTATCAGATTTGCCTGGCATAGGCAAAAATAACTCCCGGGTCAGATCGTCACGCTTGTAATAGCCCAGTGACCTATATTCCGTCAAAATATATCATAGTCCGAGAGAACCTGAAACCTCCAGTCTTTACAATGATTTCACAAATTTTTAATAAAACAATTAGCACTCACCCATTGACAGTGCTGATAATAAGCTCTATATTCATAATATAAGGGTAAGGCACATAAACATACGCACATAAAGAACCAAGACACAGCCTGATTCATCCCAGCCCATCTCAACAAACACCAACAAGGAGGTAACCCCATGACCGTTATACCCATTCACAATATAATCGTGATGCCCCACGCCAGAGTATTCTTCCAGAGCGACAATTACCGCCAGCTTACCGGCAGCGAGCCAAAGCCGGATGAAAGAATCGTCTTTCTCATCCTCAAGCAAAGCCAGTCCTGGCAGGACCTGACCGAGGACAGCTTCTACCCGATCGGCGTCTCCGGCAAGATCACGGAAGTCAATGACGAAGGCTACCTGATCATCGAAACCGCCGACCGTGTCAACCTCGACTCCGTCATCGTATCCGGCCGCCACAATGTCGAACTGAACCTATCCCGAAGAAACGACACCGACCACATCGACCCCAAGGACGAAGAGGATCGTCTCAACAAAATCAAAAAAGAACTGATGGACATGGTCGCCGAGTACCAGTGGGGCATGATGGCCCGCTCCTTCATCATGCGCTTCCAATCAATCTCCGAACTCGTGTCAGCCGTTTCCATCTGGATGCAGCTTCCCGGCCCGGAAAAGTACGCGATCCTGGCCGAAGACAGCGAAATAAAACGAATCGCCATGCTGGAAAACAGCGTCTACGAATTCATGGAAATGATGAAGCTGACCAGCGAAGCCGAGGACGTCCAGGAAAAAGACAATAAGAAACTATACCGCAAGGTCGCCATCCAGAAGCAGATGCAATACCTGCAAAAAGAACTCGACGAACTGAACCCCGAAAACGTCTCCGACCTTCGCAAGCTGGAGATCAAGATCGAAGAATCCGGCATGAACGAAACCGCCCGCAAGGAGGCTGACAAGATCCTGAACCGCCTGAAACAAGAAGGCCAGAACAGCACCGAAGCCGGCATGCTCTACAACTACCTTGATTTCCTGACCGGCCTCTCCTGGAAGAAGGAAAAGGCTTCGGCCATCAACCTGGACAAAGCCGAGACGATCCTCGAAGAAGACCACTTCGGGCTTAAAAAAGTCAAAAAGAGGATCATCCAGCAGATCGCCGTCATGAACCTGCGGAAGAAACAGTCCGGCTCCATCCTGCTGTTCGTAGGTGCACCGGGAACCGGTAAGACCAGTATCGGCAAAAGCATCGCCCGGGCACTGAATCGCGAATACATCCGCATCAGCCTTGGCGGCGTCCGTGATGAAGCCGATATCCGCGGCCACCGCCGGACCTATATCGGCGCCATGCCGGGCCGGATCATGGACGGCATCCAGAAGAGCGGCGTGTCCAATCCGGTCATGGTGCTGGATGAAGTGGATAAACTCTCGTCCTCCTATCACGGCGACCCGGCCAGTGCCCTCTTAGAAGTCCTGGATCCGGAGCAGAACAATACCTTCACCGACCATTACATGAACGTACCCTATGACCTCTCCGACGTGCTGTTCGTCTGTACGGCCAACAGCGTGGACACCATTCCGGAGCCGCTGTTAAATCGGATGGAGGTCATCCAGTTCTCCGGCTACACCAAGACCGACAAGATGCAGATTGCCAAGAATTACCTGATCCCCAAGTCGATGTCATCCATGGGAATTCGGGAAGGCAACTTACAGATACCGGACGACATTCTGGAAGCTATCATCTGGGACTATACTATGGAGGCCGGCGTCAGGACGCTGAAGAAACGGATCGACACCCTTTGCCGCATCGCGGCGGTAGAGCTCGTGAGAAATAAAACCAAGCTCCTCGAAGTGCAAAAAGACCAGCTCCGCGAATACTTAGACACCCGTCCGGTCAACCACGAACAGATCCTCAAGGAAAAGAAACCGGGCATTGTTACCGGCCTGGCCTGGACCCAGAACGGCGGCGACATTCTCTTCACCGAAACCGTGTTCACCAAGGGCGATGGCAAGATCATCATCACCGGCCAACTCGGCGACGTGATGAAAGAATCGGTACAGATCGCCGTCAGCCTGGTCAAATCCCTGTTCCCGCAAAAGGCCGATGTATTTCAGAGGCACGACCTCCACGTCCATGTTCCGGCCGGTGCCGTACCCAAGGACGGCCCGTCGGCAGGCATTACCCTGACGACCGCCATTGCCTCTTTGGTTATGGACCACGCCGTCAGCCCTGAATATGCCATGACCGGCGAAGTCTCGCTGCGGGGCGTGGTAACGGCGATCGGCGGTCTGCCGGAGAAGCTGATGGCAGCACAGCGTGCCGGAGTCAAGCAGGTATTTATTCCGGAAGAAAATATGGATGATCTCCGCGAGGTTGCCGACGAAGTAAAAGGGAACCTCACCATCATTCCGGTCAGGGAAGTGACGGAAGTATTGATCCGGACCGGTATCATAACCGACCAGAGCCTGAAGGAAGTGTCGTAGAGAAATTTTTGATTTTATTTTATATCCTCGGCTCTTAATTTGGACATAAAACGGTGATACTTGTTATTAAGAAATAGGAAGGAGGAAGCAAGCACCATGAATATTTCCAAGTTTACGCAGAAATCCATCGAAGCGGTTAACCGCTGCGAAAGCCTTGCCTACGAATACGGGAATCAAGAGATTGAACAGGAGCATCTGCTTTACAGCCTTCTTACCATCGAAGACAGCCTGATTCTCAAGTTAATAGAAAAGATGGAAATCAACAAGAACCATTTCCTCGATCAGGCCGACGCAGCCCTGGCGGCTCGTGTCAAGGTTCAGGGCGGCCAGCTGCACATCGGCAAGGACCTGAATAAAGTCCTGATTGCCGCCGAAGAAGAAGCAAAAGGCCTGGGTGATGAATATGTTTCCGTCGAGCACCTTATCCTTTCGATGCTGGCACATCCCAATAGAGCACGAAAGAGATATGGAAAGAATATGCGATTACCCGGGAACGCTTTTTGCAGGCGCTTCAGGCCGTCAGGGGCAATCAGCGGGTAACCGGCGACAATCCCGAGGCCACCTATGACACCCTGGAAAAATATGGCCAGGAGCTGGTGGAACGTGCCCGCAGCCGGAAGCTTGACCCCGTCATCGGCCGGGATCAGGAGATCCGTAACATCATCCGCATCCTGTCCCGCAAGACCAAGAACAATCCCGTCCTGATCGGCGAGCCCGGCGTGGGCAAGACCGCCGTCGTGGAAGGCCTGGCCCAGCGGATCGTCCAGGGCGACGTCCCCCAGGGCCTGAAAGACAAGAAAATCTTCGCCCTGGATATGGGTGCCCTGGTCGCGGGAGCCAAGTACCGCGGCGAATTCGAAGAAAGACTCAAGGCCGTGCTGGAGGATGTCCGCCAGAGCGACGGCCAGATCCTCCTCTTTATCGACGAGCTTCACACCATCGTCGGGGCCGGCAAGACCGACGGTGCCCTTGATGCCGGCAATATGCTGAAGCCGATGCTGGCACGCGGGGAGCTGCACTGCATCGGTGCCACCACCCTGGATGAGTACCGCCGGTATATCGAAAAGGACGCCGCCTTAGAAAGAAGGTTCCAGCCCGTCATGGTCGAGGAACCCACCGCCGAGGACACCGTTTCCATCCTCCGGGGTCTGAAAGAGCGCTATGAAGTCTATCACGGCGTGAAGATCATGGACAATGCCCTCGTCAGTGCCGCCACCCTGTCGGCCCGCTACATCTCTGACCGCTTCCTGCCGGACAAAGCCATCGACCTGGTGGACGAAGCCTGCGCCCTGATCAAAACCGAGCTGGACTCCATGCCGGCCGAGCTGGATGAGCTGCGCCGCCGGATGATGCAGATGGAGATCGAGGAAACAGCCCTGAAAAGAGAAAGCGACCGCCTGAGCCAGGACCGGCTCGCCTCCTTACAGCGCGAACTGGCCGAGCTGAAAGCAGAATATGACAACCGCCGGGCCCAATGGGACAACGAAAAAGCCTCGGTGGAACGTCTGTCCGCCCTGCGCGAAGAAATCGAAAGGCTCCATAACGAGATCCAGATCGCCGAACGCGAGGGCAACCTGGAACGCGCCGCCGAACTCAGCTACGGCCAATTGCCGGCCAGCCGCAAAAAGCTGGAGATCGAAGAAGAGAAGCTCCGCCATCAGGATCTCACCCTGGTTCGTGAAAATGTCTCCGAGGAAGAAATCGCCCGGATCATTTCCCGCTGGACCGGGATACCGGTAGCCCGCTTGACCGAAAGCGAGCGCCATAAAGTCCTGCATCTGGAAGAGCTGCTGCACCAAAGAGTGGTCGGTCAGGAAGAGGCCGTTACCAAGGTGACCGAAGCCATCCTCCGTTCCAAGGCCGGTATCAAGGATCCGAAAAGGCCCATCGGCTCCTTTCTGTTCCTCGGCCCCACCGGTGTCGGCAAGACCGAGCTGGCGAAGGCGCTGGCAGAAGCCTTATTTGATGACGAAGCCAACATCGTCCGCCTGGACATGAGCGAATACATGGAAAAGTTCTCCGTTTCCCGGTTGATCGGCGCCCCGCCCGGCTATGTCGGCTATGAAGAAGGCGGCCAGCTGACCGAAGCGGTCCGCCGCCATCCTTATGCCGTCATCCTCCTGGATGAAATCGAAAAAGCCCATCCGGAAGTGTTCAATGTCCTGCTGCAGGTGCTGGACGACGGCCGGATCACCGATTCCCAAGGGCGGACGGTTGACTTTAAGAACACCGTACTGATTATGACTTCCAATATCGGCGCCTCATACCTGCTGGAAGGAATCGATGCCGACGGCACTGTCAGCGAAGCGGCCAGGCAACTGGTTCAAGCTGATCTGCGCGGTCATTTTCGCCCGGAATTCTTAAACCGCCTGGACGAGACCATCCTCTTTAATCCGCTGACCAAAGATAACATGGCGGCTATCATCCGTCTGATTACCGCCGACTTAAACCGGCGGCTGGCCGACCGGGAACTCACTGTTGCCGTGTCTCCCGAGGCCGAACGGTTTATTGTGGAAAATGCCTATGATCCCTTATACGGAGCCAGGCCCCTCAAGCGTTATGTTCAAAAAAATATTGAGACATTGGTTGCAAAACTGATCTTGGCCGGTGAGATTTCCGGCGGCAATGAGATTGAAATCGGGCTGGAAGGCAACGAACTCAGCATTCATTTTTCTTGACATAAGGCGGGATATGGCGTAAAATTTATAATCATAGTAAGTATATCAGATAGCAGCGATATGTAGTAATCATAACCGATATCGGGGTTCGGCTTTGGCGTTTCAGCTGATCGATTCGGTAACAAAATAGCAGTGTTTACAGAATAACACGATAACAGAATAACAGTGCGGTAACAGAATAACAGTGCTATCAGAATAACAGTGCGGTATAAAATAACAGTGCGGTAACAAAATAACAGATAAGACAGGAATAATATTAAAGGGAATTAAGATGAGCAGTCATAAAAAGCGAATATTTTTGATTTTAGCCTGTTTCTTGTCCATAATCATTGTTACCGCTATTTTTTATATTATAATCAAAGAATCAGGCAGAAGGAATTTGCTGAACCAATGGGAAGATGTGGTGCCTGAACTGGATGACAGTATTCTGGCGGAAGAACCGCCAGAATCTGAGCCGGAAATCTGGCAGGCCGGATGGGTTCGGTATCATGACGGTATATATACTTATAATCAAGAAATCATGACCTTCCTGCTGATGGGGATCGACAAGAAAGAAGAAATGACGGAGGTCCCCGAGGGTACCGACGGCGGTCAGGCTGATGCGATGTTTTTGCTGGTGCTTAACCCGGAGGACAAAAGCTGTCAGTTGATCAGCATTAACCGCAACACGATGACCGATGTGGCGGTCTATGATCAGGAAGGCGGGCTGGTTGACACCGTAAAGGCTCCGCTGGCCGTGCAGCACGGCTTTGGCAACGGCGTGGAACAAAGCTGCGAATATCAGGTTGATGCCGTGCGGAATCTTTTTTATAACATTCCGATCCATGGTTATTGCGCCATCAATATGACGACTGTCGTTACGCTCACCGACTTGATCGGCGGAGTCGAGGTTGTCGCCTTGGAAGATGTCGTGCTGGGTGACAATAGCAGAACTGTAAAAAAGGGGGAAACTATCCTGCTGACTGGCAGCGATGCCTATTATTACGTACAGAAACGCGATATTACGGTTCCCGGGTCGGCTGACGGGAGACTGCTAAGACAACAGCAGTTCTTAGATCAGTTTGTTGCCGACTTGAAAGAAGCCTTAAAAAATGATATCGGCTTGCCGATAAGACTTTATGAAGCCGTAAAAGAACAGGTTATTACGGATGTTACGGCGGAAGAGATTATTTTTCTGGTCTCCGATGCGAACGGGTATGATTTCAGCTCAGGCCAGTTCCGTTCCTTGGCGGGTGAAACCGTACAGGGTGAACAGTTTGAAGAGTTTCATGTGGATGAAGATGCTCTTTATCAGATGATTATCGAAGTGTTTTACCAGCCGGTTACTATATCGTAGCAGTGAATAGGCAGGAAGTGAATTGACATAAAAGTGAATAGTATAAAAGTGAATATAATCACATGAACAATATCAAGAAAAACATTAAAAATAAAAGATCAACATACATCCTTTATAATAAGAAAGGGATCGTGCTGCTGGCTGTTCTGGTTTGCTGCGGGTTAGGAGCCTGCAGAACTGACCAAAAAGCCCTGCCCGATGAGCCTGACGTGCCACTTTTCACGGAAACGCCGGACGCAGCAGATGAACACTCCGACAGTGATGAGACACAGCGTGATGGGACAGCTGAGACTGGGCAGATCGAATCGGCTCAGGACGGAACGATAGATTTTGAGCTGCTTTGGTCTTTGAATCCGGATATTTTTGCTTGGCTGTACGTGCCGGGAACCGATATTGACCTGCCGCTGCTCCAAAGCGGCATTGCCGATGACTATTATGCCACGCATACCCCGGACGGAGCCGCCGGAGCTGCCGGTGCCGCTTACACAGAAATGGCCAACCTGATGAATATGTGTGACTTCAATACGATTATTCACGGGAAAGATGACAAGGAAGGCGACATCTTTTATCAGCTCCACCAGTTTGAGAACCCGGAGTTTTTTGACAGCCACGATAGCTTTATCATTTATCTTCCGGATAATCGCCTGACATATACCGTATTTACCGCCTATTATGATGAAGACAGCGACATCTTGCGAAGATATGACTATACGACTTATGCCGGATGTATTGATTACTTGGAAGATATGTATGGAGCCAGGGATGTCGGCAGAAATATCCGTGACGGCTGGGAAGATCTTACCCCCTACCATTTTCTGGTTACCCTTAACGGAACCGTCGACAATGAGGTCGGCACCCAGTACGTCGTCATCGGTTCTTTGAGCACTGACGAGGCCGGTACCATTGACCGGATGATCCTTGACTGACGGTATACCGTCGCCGTAAAAAGGCATAATATACCACAGCACTAAATACTACGATTAATGACACGAACAATAACACGATCGAAGACACGAACAATAACGCGATCGAAGACACGAACAATAACACGAACAATAACTGTCAACACTCACCAGCAAAATGAAAGGAGAAATAAGATCGTGAAAAAATTAATTATTTTAGTATGTGTAACGGTACTGCTAAGTTCGGTTCCGGTATTGGCGGCTGGCAGCCCTTCTGCCGAAGCAGTAGTAGCTTCAAACGCTCCCGCTCCCGCCTCCAATCCCGCCCCTTATGTTGAAGCCGGTTTCAATAATGCCGGGGACTCAGAACAGGCCACGTCACGCGGACTGTCGGCAGGCGAGTTCTACAACAATGCCGTATCATCGGTACCGGGGGTAGAAAATGTAATGCCGGTGGGCCAAGGCGGAAAGATCCTGATTAACGGCGTGGCCACCAACCTGGCGGCAACCTTGGCCAAGGTCAGCAACAATACCGTCACCGATGCCAAATCGCAGGCAGAAACACTTGGCGGAACCCTTTTCAATGTTATGGATGTCAGCCTCCCGAAGGCCAATTTCCTTATTGCTACGATCAATTTTTATGTAAAAGGCTTAGCGGGTGACACCAAAGTTGCAGTTAAGCAGCTTGTAGACGGCGTTTGGGTTGATGTGGAAATCGTAGAAGTCAGACTTGATCATGTCATCCTCAATCTGACCCAGTCAGGCCCGGTTGCCTTTATTCAAATGCCTGCTGACTCGATTCCTTTAGAATAAAGGGTATTATTTTGACTTGTGCGTACCAGACGGTTCCCCGTCCCTGACGTTATGCAAGAGACTAAGCGTAGAAACTGTCGGCCGTCGATTGGCGGCCGACAGTTTTTGAGAGGAAAAATAGCAATACTATGATTGATATACACAACCACATCTTGTATGGAACGGACGACGGTGCAGCGGATCTGAAAGAAGCGGCAGCGATGGCGCGGATCGCCTGCCAGGAGGGGATAACCGCCATCGTGGCGACCCCGCATTTCCGGGCTGACCGGGGCAATGCCAGTCCCGAGACCTTGCGGGCACGTCTGGAGGACGTCCGCCGGGAGCTGAAAGATAACGGCATCCCGCTTACGCTCTATCTCGGCCATGAAATATATTACAGCGACGGGGTGGAAGAAGCCTTGGAACAGCAAAGAATCTGTTCCATCCACGGCAGTTCATTTATTCTGGTTGAGTTTTCGCCCGATCAAGAGTACACTTATATACGTAACGCGGCGGATCATTTGATGGGACTGGGCTATACGCCCATAGTGGCGCACGCGGAACGCTGCCGGTGCTTCGTGAGGCGTCCGGATTATTTAAGTGAGCTGCGCAATATGGGGAGCCGGATCCAGGTCAATGCCGCGTCTGTCATCAGCGGGCCGCTCCGGAGAGCGACGCGCCGGTTCTTAGATCAGGAGCTGGTCGATTTTATCGCCACCGATGCCCACGGCAGTACGGTCAGAAAACCGGAAAGTAAACGCTGCTGTGCGTATTTATATCGAAAATACCGCAGATCCTATATCGATGATATAGTAGTTAATAATGCCGCTAGCATCCTAAGGAAACAATGATGCATCAGTTTCCCTAAACATTTAATGCAAGCATCCGAAACATATAATGCGAGGTTACAGCAATGCAGGGAACAGGAAAAGAAGATTTTGTAGAAATAGACCTTCAGGAGATCATACGGCTGGTTCTGCGCCGTCTATGGCTGATCGCCTTATGCGGCCTGTCAGCCGGTGCCATAGGCTTTGCGGTTAGCTCTTATGTGATCGCTCCCCAATACGAATCAACGACCAAGGTATATATCCTGAACAAACAGGACAGCAGCACGGTCACCTATAGCGATACCCAGCTGGCAACGCAGCTGACCAAGGATTACAATGAACTGATTATCAGCCGCTATGTGCTGGAAAAGGTCATTGAAGAATGTGGTCTGACGGATACTTACGGCGAAATGCAAGACCGGATCTTCATTGAAAACAAGGCTGACACCCGTATTATCGGCATTACCGTCCAGGATACGGAGCCCGTCAGGGCACAATATATCGCCGACACGGTTCGTGACGTGGCTTCCGAGCATATTACCGCCGTGATGGATATCGAAGCGGTCAACATCGTAGAGACGGCCAACCTTCCGGACATGCCGTCCGAACCGTCAGTCTCCCGCTGGAGCATCGTCGGAACATTGGCGGGGCTGTTTGTCAGCATGGCGGTCATCATCATCCATTATCTGATGGACGATACGATCCGCTCTCCGGAAGATATCGAGAACTATCTCGGACTCAGTACCCTTGCCCTGATTCCGGACACCGGCGTGGAAGGAAAAAAGGGAAAAAGAAAAAAAGTGCGGAGCAGTCAGGAATATACCAGCTATATGAATGCCGGCCACAGTAAAGCGGTACTTTCAGGCAACAGGAAAGACAGCAAAATCAGGGAAATCGATATCGACCAAGCCGAAGTAAAAGAAATAACCGAACTGACGGATGTCTAAGGAAACAATGATGCATCAGCGTTTCCCTATAAATGCCTAAAAGTGTCAAAAGCTGAAAGGAGACTTCATGCAGGAAATCATACTCAACCAGGACGTGCTTGATTTCAGAACCAAAGAAGCATACAAAACCCTGCGCACCAATATCGAATTCAGCGGTGTCGGCATCCATGCCATCTGCGTGACCAGCTGTATTCCCGGCGAAGGAAAAAGCAGCATATCTTTTGAACTGGCTCATTCCTTTGCCCAGAACGGAAAGCGGACTTTGCTGATTGATGCCGATCTTAGAAAATCCGTTATGCGGGCCCGCCATAAAAAAGGGAAGATCCGTTACGGCCTGACCAATTACCTGGCCGGGCAGACCTCTTTTGAAGAGATTCTATGTGTGTCGGACATCAGTAATTTCTATCTGATCTATGCCGGACCGGTTCCGCCCAATCCCAGTGAACTGCTTGGCAGCACCAAGTTCCAGAAACTGTTGGAAGCGGGACGCAAAGTCTTTGATGTCATCATCGTGGATACCCCGCCCCTCGGCAGTGTCATCGATGCCGCCGTAGTCTCCAAGAACTGTGACGGGGCGGTGATTATCTTAGAAAGCGGCGCCATCAGCTACCGCTATGTCAGAAAAGTTAAGGAACAGCTGGACATGGCCGGGTGCAAGATACTGGGCTGCGTACTGAATAAGGTGAATTTTTCGGCTAAAGGCTATTATGGGAAGTATTATGGCAAGTATGAAGAACAGTAAAAAGCCAGTTAGACAGCTGGCAGAAAAAAGTAAGGAAAATAGCTGACAGTTAAACAGCCGCAGGAACACCTGACAGTAAAACAGCTGAAAGTAAAACAGGAAAAGGACTGGAAGGAATGAAGAAACGATTTTACAATCGTTTACGATCAAAGAACCGCTTACTGATCTATGCGCATTATTATTACCCTGATGTGGCGGCAACAGGGCAGCTGCTGATGGAGCTGGCGGAAGGTTTATCAGCTCAGTTTGAGATACGGGTAATCTGTGCCGTACCGTCTTATTCCGGGAAAGTAGCGACAGGATACCAAGACAAGTGGATGTATAGGGAAACTATTCATGGTATCAAGGTGCTGCGGGTCAGGGTACCGTCGTTCTCCAAACGTATCAAGAGCAGCCGGGTCAAAAATATCGTGGCTTATGCCATCCGCGCTATGCTGGCGACTTTTATGGTCGGAGGTCAGGACTATGTCCTGTCGATTTCTCAGCCGCCGGTGCTGGGCGGCCTGCTGGGCGTATGGGGCAGTTTCTGGAAGAGAGCCCGTTTTATCTATAGCATCCAGGACTTTAACCCGGAGCAGATCAAGGCTGTCGGCTATACAAAGAAGCAATGGCTGCTGAAGCTGATGATGAAAGCCGATCGTTTTTCCTGCCGCCGCGCCCACAAGATCATTTTGCCGGGCAAGGATATGGAAGCGACACTGCGGGCAAGGTTCCGTAGCGAAACCCAGCCGGATTATTCGGTCATCCATAACTGGGTGGATGAACAGGAGATCAGTCTGTTGCCGTCCGGTCATGAGAAGGTCGAGGCGTTTAAGCAAAAATATGGCCTGGAGGAACGGTTCGTGATCATGTATTCCGGCAATATCGGGCTCTACTATGACCTGGAGAACCTGATAAAAGTCCTGAAGCGGTACCATAAGGCAGCGTCGGCAGCAGGCTGCCGGGACGGGTTCCGGACAGCCGCCGGCCGAGAAATGGCTTTTGTTTTTGTCGGGGCCGGAAGCGTCTTATCCCAGCTGATCCTTTACAAAGAAAAACATCACTTGGATCATATCATCTTCATTCCCTACCAGGAAAAAGAAGAACTGGTCTACAGCTTAAATGCGGCGGATGTCCACTGGTGTGTCAATGCCAAGGGGATGAAAGGGGTGAGCTTTCCCTCAAAGTGCTTCGGGATCATGGCAGCTGGAAAGCCGATACTCGGCGTGCTGGAACCCGGTTCCGGGGCCAGGGAATTGATTGAAAGCAGCGGCTGCGGCATCTGCTGCGACCCCGGGGATTATCAGCGTGTCGCCGAACTGATCGACTGGTATGCGGCCAATGACGGCAGCCCTGTTTTAGCGGACATGGGAGAGAACGGCAGAAACCATCTGGTAAATCACTATGCCAGAGACAAAGCCTTCAGCTTATATGCGGAAGCGATAGCCGAAGCCCGTCGCCGCTGAATCAGACATTTTGTTTCATAATAACAGGAAGAAGAACATGTCAGACTTAACAGTGATTATACTGACCAAAAATGAAGCAGTTAATTTACGAAAATGCGTTGCATCATTCCGCGGCTGTGCAAAACGGTTTGTTGTCGTAGACAGTTTCAGTACCGATGAGACAGAGGCACTTTGCCGGAAGCTGGGCAGCGAACTTCACGAAGAAGGCCGGTCCCTGGATTTTTATCAGCACAGGTTCATCGATTATTCTTCGCAGCTGAACTGGGGGCTTCAAAACACGTCGATTGACACCGGATGGACGATGCGCATGGATGCCGATGAAGAGCTGACCAGCGAATTGGCCCAGGAGATAATGCTCCGTTTAGAAGCCGTCAGTCCGCCGGCCAACGGAATTATTCTGCGCCGAAGGATGTATTTCATGGGCAAGTGGATTAAGCACGGCGGTCGTTATCCGGAATTGCTGCTGAGAATCTTCCGGACCGGGAAGGCTTTCTGCGAAATGAAAATAATGGACGAGCACATGGTACTGACCGACGGCACTACAGTGTCCTTTCAACACGACCTGATCGACAACAACCGAAAAAGTCTTGACTGGTGGATCAATAAGCATAATTGGTATAGCAACAGAGAAGTTCGTGATTATCAGCAGTTAAGAGCCGCTAAAACGGAAAATACCGCAGCAGAGTTAAGCCAGTCATCCAAGCAGGCCAAGACCAAGCGGGTCATAAAGGAAAAAGGTTACTATAAGCTGCCGAAGTTCTTCAGAGCCTCTCTTTACTTTTTTTACCGGTATTATCTGAGATTAGGCTTCCTTGACGGAACGGAAGGCAGAATATATCATTTCCTGCAGGCTTACTGGTATCGGTTTCTGGTAGATGCCAAGATGTATGAATGTGAAAAAAACGGCACCGAGATGGGGCAGCAAGGTGACCTGAAATAAAAATAAAGGCCGGTATACTATAATGATCAGAATATTAATTCTCTTAAATGGGATCGGTCTTGACGGGATAACCGATTCGGTCTTAAGCTATATGGAAACCATAAAAGAGATCGAAATGATTAGAAAGAATATATCCATAAAAAAGAGCGAAAAGTCCAGTCAGGAAGCATCAGAACAGGCACTTAATATTATGTTGGGTTTTGCCGGAGCTTTCGATAAGAAAGTGACTTGGCGTATGAAAAATCTGGGCATGACCGTCAGAAGGTTTCCGGACAGACAAAAAAACACCTTGCAGTATTTTCAGGAATTACTCCGATATATAAAACAAAATCAGATTCATGTCGTCCATGCCCATGGGAACAGCGCGACCCTGGCCGTGGAAATGACAGCGGCCAGGCTGGGCGGCTGCGAAATCAGGCTTGCCCATTGCCACAATACCTCATGCACGCATCCATTCGCAGATCAATTGCTGCGCCCGCTATTTTACAGGAATTATACGCACGGACTAGCCTGCGGAAAGAAAGCCGGGAAATGGTTATTTCAGGAAAGGCCGTTTATCCTGATTCCCAATGGCCAGGATATCAGCCGGTTTTTATTTAATCCAGATGCGCGAAAAAGTATCCGGATGGAATTGGGCTTACGTGACGATGAATTTGCCATCGGCCATGTCGGTAATTTTTCCGAAGCGAAGAATCATCGTTTCGTGATTGATATTTTCAGGGAAGTACATCGCCGGAGCAGCCAGCATAAATTGTACTTATTTGGTGACGGCGGCAGTGAAAAAGCCAAGGTAATGAAGAAAATCACGGACTGCGGTTTAGACAGCTGGATATCCCTGGAAGGTTTTAAAACCGATATTGAGAACTACTTAAGTGCTATGGATATCATGGTCTTGCCCTCACTATATGAAGGACTGCCCAATGTGATGATCCAGTATCAGATTTCCGGTTTGCCGGTACTGTTCTCTGACAAAATAACACAAGAATGCCAAGTAACCAATTTTGCGCATCGTTTCCCGTTAGCGATAGGAGCTGAAAAATGGGCCCAAAAAATCATCAAATTATCGAAGCGGGATCGTGACGGTGAGCAGGAGAGCATCAGAAATATCATGACGCTGGCAGGTTTTAACATCAATCAAAACGCGGAGAATCTAAGTAAAACTTACCGGAAATTATATAAAAAAATATATAAAAATAAAAATATGGCTATTTTGCATAAATGAGGATTGGGAGTTGAAAAAAATTTTTTTTGTCATCGGTTCATTAGGCGGCGGCGGGGCGGAAAGAGTGGCTCTGTTACTGGCGAACCATTTTAACCGGCAAGGCTATGATGTGACGATCGTTCCGTTCACAACCGGGCAAAGACCGTATGAAAATCATTGTAAGTTCCTCGCCCTCAATGAAGCGAGGAAAATCAGCCAGATTACTAAGTTGTCAGACTTGTTCAGAAAAAACTGCCCCGATGTCATCATCGCATTTGAATACCATATCGGTATGAAAGTAATCCTGGCCGCTCGGAGATTGAAAGCCAAAATCATTGTTTCTGAAAGAAATGATCCTAATCAGCTAAGTAGTTTTGTCAAAAGAAAAGCAAGAGATTTTTTATTTCGGTCGGTTGATTCTTTGGTGTGTCAGACAAGGGAAGCCGCTGCATGTTTTCCGGAAGCGGTTCAGAAAAAAATAAGACTGATCGTGAATCCTATTAAAAATGATCTTCCTGTCTGGAGCGGAGAAAACGGAAATAAGGTCATCGTCAATTTTTGCCGGTTAAACAGACAAAAAAACCTCCCGGTGCTGATCCAGGCATATCAGCTGGTATATAAGGAATATCCCGATTACAGGCTGTTGATCATCGGGGACGGTGAGGAAAAGGTACATTTGCAAGACTTAATCGTCATATATGACATGGAAGCTAATATCACGATCATGCCGTTCATGGACGATGTCCATTCCTTGGTATCCCGTTGCATGATCTTTGTTTCTACGTCCGACTATGAAGGCTTGTCCAATTCAATGCTGGAAGCCATGGCCATGGGCATGCCGGTGATCAGTACAGATTGCCCGGCCGGAGGAGCCAGGGAATTTATCCGAAACTATGAAAACGGGCTGCTGGTACCGGTGAATGACCCGGCGGCAACAGCAAAGTCAATAATGGAGATAATCAGCAGTGCTGATTTACGGAACAAAATCAGCAGGAATGCCTATCAGATCAGGGAAAAACTGGCCGTTGACCTGATTGCCCGGCAATGGCAGGAATTATTCTGAAGGTTACGAGGGTAGATCTGTGAAATTAAGTTTCAAGCTTAGCTTACGTAATATCATCATGGTTATTTATATGTTCGGCCTTATTGTCCTGGAAAATGGCACGCCATTCATGGTTGCCGTCAAATTTTTATTGATCCTGTTTACGGCCATTTATGTGCTCAGTAAGACCAAGCTGCGGCTGGATCGGTATAGCCGGTGGATCTTGTTCTACTGCGGATATTGTGTCTTGTCGATTATCTGGGCTGAGAATAAGGACTGGGCCTTCTATATTGGCAGGACAATCATTTTGAATACGCTGTGCCTGCTGTCTTTCTTTCAATTATGTTCTTATGATAAGGAGTGGATGCGCAGGGTGCTTGTCTGTCTGTCGCTGTTTCCGTTACTGAAGTTTGCGCTTTTATTTGTTGAACACGGAAGCAATATATTATGGGCTATCCGCAATTATGATGTCAGTGTTAATACGATAGGGATGTTTTCCGGCCTTGCATTTACAATTTCGTTAAGCTGCCTAAGCGATGAAAAGCTTGTGCAGTACAAATGGCTCTGGCGGATTTCGGTATTTATGAATGCCTTCATAGCGGTTATTTCCAGTTCCAGAAAAGCCATCGTTTTTCTGGTAATGCCTATATGTGTATATTATATTTTGTCCTCTTCCAGTTTTACCAAAAGAATCCGCAATATTCTGCTGGTTGCGGCCGGTTTGATTGTCGGTTATTATTTTATGATCAACACACCGCTTATTTACAACATCATCGGTGAAAGATTTCAGAATATGCTGATCAGCATCGGCGGTTTCATTATTGATGCCAGCACATCGGGACGTGTGGACCGTATAGTATATGGATTCACCTGGTTTTTAAGCCGCCCGCTGCTGGGCTATGGTATAGGAAACTATAATTTCTTATTGTCCATGGTCTTTAGAAATACGGAAATGCTGGTAGCTGATAATAACTTTATTGACCTGGTCGTTAACGGCGGGATCATCGGCCTCCTTATTTACTATTCTTTGCACTATAAGTTGTTCAGGAGAATCATCGCATTTTTTAAAGCTTATAATAAGACAGAAAAGATTTTTGTTTCTATTTTCCTAGTATTATTCCTATGCGATGTCGGCATCAGTGCCTATCAGAGCGCCAGCTCGCAGTTTTATCTGGCGGTGTGCTGGTATATCATTTATCAGCCGTCTGGCCGGGACAGCATGTATGCCCGTGCATCCGGCCCGCGCCTTTATGAAAGCAGAGGCGACGAAAGCAGAAGCGACGATAACGGCGACGAAAGCGGAGGCGACCGGCCATGAACAGAACGATAATACACAGAGCAATCAGTTATCTGGCATCCGTCGGCATGTTCCGGTTTATTGCGGATAAGCCTTACTTAAAGCTTACTTATTGGGCCAGGATGGGGAAGCCTCTACAGATCGACCAGCCTAGGTCATTCAGCGAAAAAACACAGTGGCTGAAACTTTATGACCGACGAAACGAGTATGTGAGGATGGTTGATAAATACGAGTCCAGACAATATATCGCAGACATGATCGGTGAGGAATTTGTGATTCCGGTAATCGGGATATGGGACGATTTTGACAGCATCGACTTTAATCTGTTACCGGACCGGTTCGTCTTAAAGACGACACATGACAGCGGTGGCGTGGTTATTTGCCGGGACAAAGCAGATTTTGATTATAAACTGGCAAGAAAGAAGCTCTCGAAGCACTTAAGAAAGAATTTTTATTACTTCAGCAGGGAATGGCCTTATCAGGATGTGAAACCGCGCATCCTAGCCGAAAAGTATTTAGCTGATGAATCGGGAAGAGAATTGAAGGACTATAAAATTCATGTTTTTAATGGGACGCCCCGACTGATCCATGTGGATTATGGACGATTTGAAGAACATAAAAGAAACCTATATTCGACTGACTGGAACTATATCGACGTCGGCATGACGTTTCCCACGGATGCAGCGATTACGGTAGGCAGGCCGGAAAAGCTTGATTTGATGCTGGAACTTTCAAGAATCATGGCCAAAGATATCCCCTATCTGAGAGTTGATTTTTATTCAGCACATCAGAATATCTATGTGGGGGAACTGACTCTATATAGCAATTCGGGCTATGAAGTTTTGCAGCCCGAAGCTTATGATCTGATCATTGGCGGCTGGCTGGAATTACCGGTTGAGCTTAAGCGCGGCAAGGCCGCAGACGGAGTAGACATATGAAAAACATCACGATTTATTCGCTGCATCCTAACGTTCATGACGTGAAAAGCCTGCTGATTTGCTACCGCTTAGAAAAGATAGCCGACTCTTTTCACTTTATCTGGGAGGAAGAGGATCCGGATTATTTAATTATCAGCGAGCATATATATACCGATGCCGAGCTTAAGAAAAGATTGCACAGACTGTGGTCAAAACGCCGGATCTTAATCTTTTACAGCCAGGAAGCCATGAAACCGGACTTGAATCTGTTTGACTATGGCGTGGTGTTCGATACAGGCCTCCATTGTGATGACAGAATCGTCAGGCTGCCGCCGCCTCAGGACATGTACCATAACTTTTACCTGCCGGAAAGAAAGGCACCGCTGGGTATTGCCGATGCGAAAGCAATCCTGGCAGGCAAGCCGGAGTTCTGTAATTTCATGTATTCTCATGCTTCGGCTAAGCGGGACGAGATTTATCATGCTGTCGGAACCTATAAAAAAGTGGATTCACTGGGGAAATACCTGAATAATTCCGGCCATATAGCGACCGGATTTGAAGGACATTATCAAGAAACCACGCTGCTGCGCTTGCCGTATAAGTTTACGATCGCAGCGGAAAATGCCCGCTATAACGGATATACAAGTGAAAAGCTGCTGACGGCCCTGCAGGCCAATACTGTCCCGATTTATTGGGGCAACCCCTTGATTTTTCAGGACTATAATGAAAAAGCTTTTATCAATGCCAATGAATATGAATGCCTCGAAGACTTGATTCAAAGGATAAAACAGATCGATGAATCGGACGAACTATGGTGCGATATGGTCTGTCAGCCTTGGCAGACTAAAGAACAGATATCGGCAGATGAAAAAAGAAAAGAGGATTATCTTGATTTTTTTATTAAGTTATTCCACACAGAAATTTCGCAGGCCAAACGGGTTGAAACAGGCCTGCATATCAGCTTCTACAGTAAGTGGTTTGAAAACGCCAAGCCGAAACTGTTATATAAACGCATCATCCGCAAAATAATAATGTCAATGAGGAAAACAACTTGAAGCGGCTAGCCAAAAATACCATAGCTTCGCTTATCCAGCAGATCACCGGCATTGTCTGCGGGCTTGTCCTGCCCAGATTATATCTTGAGCATTATGGCTCGGCGGCTAATGGGCTGGTCTCTTCCATCGCCAATTTCCTGGGATTTATTTTATTTCTGGACCTGGGCATGACCTCAGTGATATCCAGTGCCCTGTACAAACCGTTAGCGGAGCGGGATCATCAGACGATAAGCCGGATTTTGAGAAGTGCCCGGAAGTTTTTCCGCGGTCTTGCGGCAGTCCTCATCGGGTACTGTATCGTCCTGCTCTTTATTTACCCTCATGTCGTCGATTCAGAATTCGGCATATATTATATTGCCGGTTTCATCTTGATCTCGGCGGTCAATTCTTTCTTTGAGTTTTATTTTGGCCTGGTTGACAGGATATTGCTCAATGCCGACCAGCGGGCCTATATACCGTTAGCGGTTGATATCGTTACTTCATTGCTGAATCTGCTGGGAAGCGCTGTTTTAATCAGGCTTGGCTATGGGCTTCCGGTAGTAATGCTGGCCACGGCTTTTATTTTTTTACTGCGCCCGGCCCTGATGGGATATGTCATTCGCAAGGATTATGAGATTGACTGGAACATCACCGTGAGCGGCAACCCGATCCCGCAGAAATGGAACGGGGCCGCCCAGCATGTGGCCTATGTCGTGCTGCAGAATACCGACATCGTCGTCTTATCGGTTTTTTCCACCTTGGAGAACGTCTCGGTTTACGTGGCGTACAATCTGGTGCAGCGTGCCGTCAAGCAGTTCGTCGGCCTGATGAACCTGGGTCTGACACCGCTTATGGGCAATTTGCTGGCGCGTAAGGAAGAGCAGAAACTGGCTTTGCTGTTTGAGCAAGTTGAATGGGTCTATCATACGGTGACGACTTATGCCTTTACTGTCACGGGTATTTTGATCCTCCCTTTCATCCAGTTATACACAAAAGGAATCACAGATGCCGACTACCATGCGCCGGCCTTTGCGGTTTTGCTGACCTTGGCCGGCGCCGCCTATTGCTATCGCATCCCCTACCATGCCATAACAGTAGCTGCCGGCCATTACCGCTCAACCCAGCTGGCCTGCATCATCGAAGCAGCGGCCAATATCATCCTGTCGGTGGCATTGGTTTTCCGGCTGGGACTGGCAGGGGTAGCACTGGGAACCTTGGCGGCCGTCACCTACCGGACCGTTTATCTGGTGTTTTATTTGTCAAACCACCTTCTCAAGCGTTCCGTGAAGCACTTCCTGCTTCATATGATGGCGAACGGACTTGCGGTCATATTGATGTTACTGTGCTCATCAGGAATCCGGCTGGGCGAGGTCAGCCTGTTATCCTGGTTCATCATGGCCGGCAAGGTGGCCGGCATCTGCATGCTGGTTATGCTTGCGGTAAATATCATATTATATAATAAGCTGATCAAAAGCCTAGTTGCGGAAGGTAAGAATCTATTGAAACATAGAAGATAGGATACTACCTGCGAACACCTGTAAACGGTAACAATGAATAGCCGCGACCAGCTTACAATATGGCTAATATCAGAACGAGAGGACATGGCAAGAAATGGAATGAAGCTCTGAATGAAGTGTTTGCGGCGGAATTACGAAGTGATACATAGGAATAAGTCGATGAAAATGTCGTGCGTACCTTTGTTGTACGCACGGTTTTTAAGTTGGGTTCGATGTCGCTCGGGAAGAGTAGTTAAGCGTATAATTCAGGAAGATTCAGGAAGATCAGGAAGAGTAATTAAGCGCAAAAGCACCTGACAATTTTATTGAGATATGTTATAATAACTAGAAAAAGAATTTTATCCACACGAAACTCCGCATATATGTTATTAAAAAAGCGGAACCTACGATTCATTGCAGAGTACGGAATAATACGGGAAAATAATTTAAGGAGAGAGCCAGGAAATGGAAAAAGAAAAAAGTCTACTCAGCAACGAAAAGGAATATGATGAACAGTTTTTTAAGGAAAGTGGCAATAGTAAGGCCAGGAGTGCATGGATGACCTTGTGTATCGTCCTGTCGGCGGCCTATGTGATCGAAATCGTCAAGGGACTGCGGGGCATCGACTATTATATTATGTTTTTGCTGATGTGCTGGGTCCCGTTTTTTGTCGGCCTAGTTGTTTTAAAGGTCAAGGGAAAAGGGACTGATGCCTACAAATACGTGGCCTTGGCCGGATACAGCATCTTTTACATGTTTGTCATGCTGACGACGACCTCGACGCTGGCCTATGTCTACATCCTGCCGCTGGCCAGTGTATTTATTCTGTATAAAAACCGTACTTTTATCTTGCAGTGCGGCATCCTGAACCTGTTGCTCTTAGGGATCAGTATCGGCGTACGCATGGCCAACGGCCAGAACCAGGCCACCGATCTGACCGATTACGAGATCCAGGTGGCGAGTATCCTGCTCTGTTATTTCGGCTACATCCTGTCGATCAACCATCTTTCGGCCTCCGACGGTTCGATGCTGCGTTCGGTAAAAGGCAACCTGGACAAAGTCGTCACCACCATCGAAGCTGTCACCACCGCCAGCTCCACCATCGTAACCGGTATGGCAACGGTCCGGGAGCTCGCCGACGAAAACATGGAAAGTGCCAATGATGTTGTGTTCAGCATGAACTCGCTGACGGACCAGAACGTAGTCCTGCAGGACACCACCAATTCCTCCATCCGGCTGACGGAAGAAATCAACGATCAGGTTCAGAACGTTGCCGCGATGATCGGTCAGATGGTAGCCCTGGTATCCGGCTCGGCTGCCAATGCTCATGCCGGCGCCGAGGAACTTGGTGAAGTGGTGGCTTCTGCCAATCTGATGGCCGACCTGTCCGCTGAAGTCGACCGGGTACTTCAGGATTTCAAAAAGGAATTTACTGTCATGAAAGAAGAAGCCCAGACCATCGACAACATTACCAGCCAGACCAACCTGCTGTCCCTCAATGCTTCTATTGAAGCAGCACGGGCCGGCGAAGCGGGGAGAGGCTTTGCCGTGGTGGCCGATGAGATCCGCAACCTAAGTCTCGGGACCCAGAGCTCTTCCAACAGCATATTCGAGGCCCTGCAGCATCTGGAACAGACCTCCGACAAGATGACCGGCTCCATCACTGAGATCCTGAAGATCATCAACCTCACCCTGACCAAGGTCAAGGAAGTGGACCAGAGCGTGCAGAAGATTACTGAAGACGCCTCCATGATGGGGGAAAACATCCAGAGTATCAATACCGCCATCCAGGAAGTAGAAGCTTCTAATGCCAATATGGTAGGGAACATGCAGGAAGTATCTCAGGTCGTGGCGCAGATGACCGACGGCGTCAGCCATTCCGATGAGACCACTAGGACGATGGTCGATAAATACGCAGAAACCGCCCAGAATATCGCCGGGATCGAGCAGGTAGTCGGCCGGCTGATGGAGGAACTGCGCATCTAAACAGAAGAAGCAGCAACAGTAATATGTGAAAAATGTCCATCCCGCGCTGCCGGATGAAATGAGGAACCCTAGGCAATTAGCCAAGGGTTCCTTTTATACGACAGCTTCTACCAGTGTCTTATCCCCGCATTGGATTCTTTTAACGCGGAGTCATATCTTCACTTCGATTACATACTCGCCCCACGGTTGTTCACGATAATATCTGTCCGCCGGTTATCCCTGAAGATTTCGCTGGTTTCTGTCCGGTGTCTTGGCTTAACGGGCTCCGGTTTATTTCGAAGCTATAAATTATACATAAAAACTGTTAGGTGAATAAAAGCGATTTACAAGCATTATGTTAAGTCGTATAATATCTATATAATAATGGACGATCCATTTTTGTATATTAATAGCACGTTATAGCAGGTAATAAGGCAATATTATTTTTATACATGAAGAAGGGGGTGATAGTATGATTGTAATTATATGTTAAACATATTAATTATACACAACGGATGCAATTTAAATAATATTACAAAGGAGTGCTTATCAATGAGAAAAAATATAACACATTATATGTCTTATTTATTGGCAACGGTTTTTATGGCGGCGATATATTTTGCCGGTATTCCTGTTGAAGCGACAGGAACAGGGATCAGCGCCAGCGAGCTGGATATTATTGCTTCCGACGGCACGGTCATCCCTTACAGCGAAACGGGCACGGACGGCCCTGCACGCAGTCCCGGCACGGCCGGCAGCTACTATGAAGGCACCGGCGAGACTACCGACGGTGTCGTGCCGGTCATCCCTGATGATGCGACTACGTTCGCCGGGGATTTACCGGAAATAATAATCGGCAATGATGACCGGACCAAGGTTACCAACCCGCAAGCCTTTCCTTATCGGACTTCGGCATTTATTACGATTCGGTTTCCCAGTGGAAGGTCATACATAGCAAGCGGCAATCTCATAGGAGCAGACACCCTTCTGACAGCTGGTCATTGTGTCTATGATCCGGCTGAAGGGGGGTGGGCCACGTTAGAGGTTTATCCCGCATACGACGGTGCAACGGGGAAAGCGCCTTTCGGCATGGCCTACAGCTCAATGATTTATTCGGTATCGGGCTGGATAAACGGACAGAGCTCGGAATATGATATTGCCGTAGTCAAGCTGGATCGTCCGATCGGTGAGAGGTGCGGCTGGCTGGGGTATACCGATATGGAAAGCGGCAGTATTACGATTACCGGTTATCCGGGCGAAATGGGCAGGCAAATGTATACCATGGCCGGCACGATTGACCATGTAAGCGAAAGAAACACCTATTATACAATCGACAGCACGGGAGGGAATAGCGGTAGCAGTGTATATAACAGCGATAATCAGGCGGTTGCGGTTCATGCATACGGAAGTCCTTCCTTAAGGCAGAATTTTGGGACGCGGTTACACTATGGACTGTTAATCGCAATCAATACCATAGTTACCCATGAAGGCAACCCGGGCAATGTGATTGATATATCGCACAGCCTGTCGGCGTCTGACGCGGTTTCCGGGCTTGGATGGACGTTCAGTAACAACGTATATAATGTCCATGGCGATGTGCTGATTACAGGATCAGGCACAGACCGGATCGTCATCAGCGGCGGCACGGCGGCAAATCCTCGGAAAGTCACACTGGACTATCTGACGCTGGATGCCGACGGCGGACCGGCCATCCTTTTGCAACCGGGCGCTCACGTGATACTGTCGTTAAAAAATCATAATATCCTTCGAGGGCAAGGTCTTTACGCCGGGATCCAGACCACTGACGCCACCCTGACCATCGTGGCTGCTGATGAAATCGCGAGACTGGATGTCGTAGGAGTGCGTGGTGCCGGCATCGGAGGCAGCGGCGGAGCTGATGGAATTGATGGCGTAGGCTTACAAGATAGAGATGAAGCTGACGGCGATAACGGCGGTAACGGCGGTACCATTATCATTAATAGCGGCAACATCACGGCCAGCAGTTCTTATGGAGCCGGCATCGGCGGCGGTAAAGGCGGTGATGGCGGAGAAGGCCGTCCTTTGCGTGGCGGTGACGGCGGCGACGGCGGTGCCGGAGCTGATCTTATGATAACTGGCGGTATTGTTACGGCGAAAAGCACTCATACCTCTGCCATCGGCGGCGGTGATCGCGGTTATGCTGATTCCCCCCTATTTGGCAGCAGCGACGGTGTGCCTGGCAGCCTGGGCCGGCTTACCTTGCCTCCCAGATACACCCATTGGAATGACCCCGAAGATGCCGGAACAGTTTATCCGACAAGCGCTTTTGTCCTCTCGGCGTCTTACCGATATGTGAAGATAGACGTGTACCTGTCGATTCCGGCACCTTCACAGCCGACGCTCCAATTAGACAAGCTGGTCTATCTGCCGGGCGATGAGATAAATATGAGCTGGAATCGATGTGATAATACTCATTATTATACGGTTTATTTTGATGATGTAAACGGCCCGCAGGTACTGGCCGGAAACACTACCAGTGGCACATCCTTAAGCGTCAATGCGGCCGACTATTCGCCGGGGACGTATACGGCATGGGTGACAGCAAGCAATGTGGATGATGACGGTGTAAAGAGGAAAGAAAGCAATAAAGTAACCTTTTATATTGCTGAGCCGCTATGGCAAGGTCAAACTGTCCGCGTATCCCTCGCCGGCGGATTGCCCAGATGCTATGCGTTTACACCGGTTCAAGACGGAACATATTCATTCAGAAGCGGAAATAAAGAAGTGAGATATATGATGATTGGCGCTGGATATCCATATATGTTCTTGTGGGATCCGAATACCTATCCGGAAGGAAAATTATACACTCGTGATTTGCGGCTGATAGAACCGGTTTCCGATGGGAACACCGGAACGCAAGGAAAGCTTGCTTTATATCAAGCGAGTGATAGTTTTATTCTGGGCGGAATGGATTTTATTAAAAAATATAAACTGAGTCAAGGCGAGACTTATTTATTCTTCGCCAGTAATTATGACGAATTCAATCAGGTCAGGCAGGATACCGATCAGGGGGCATTTGACCTGTTCGTTGTACGTGGCCTGACCATGGACGAGGCAATGCCGATAGATCCGTCATACAGTCCGACAGTAGATGTAGATGAAGCGAATTCAGAGAACTATTTTGTCTTTGTTCCCAGCCAGAACGGTGTTTATACTTTTGAGAGTCTGGATTATGGCGACCAGGAACCGGTACTGACTTTATACGATGCTGACGGGACGGTTCTGAAAAGCAGCCGGAGCAGCTTGTGGCACTTACTGGAAGCTGGAAAGAGCTATTATATCTCTGCCAGCCTGGCCGACGGAGCCACAGGAAGCTATCGGTTATCAGTTGCCGGTGAAGTCTATCAGGCATGGTCGGCAGGAACCGCTTATGAAGCCGGGCAGGTTATTGTATATGGCAGTAACGCGGACGGCGGGCCGGCCCTGTACATCGTGCTTCAGAGCCATGACAGTATGAGCCATTGGTTGCCGAACATAGCCCCCTCGCTTTATAAGTATATTGATATTCCGTTATGGACGCAGCCGATCGGTATCCATGACGCTTATGATGCCGGAGATAAGGTGATTTATAACGGTGAGATATGGAGATCCGATATTGATGATAATGTGTGGGTACCGGGTGTGGCCGGCTGGACAATAACCGACGATACAGCAGAGCCGCCGGCGGCCCCCCCGGCATGGCGGCAGCCTCTGAACAGTTCGGATGCTTATCCGCTCGGAGCCCGAGTACTATATAACGGCAAGATATGGGAATCGACAGTCAATGCTAACGTGTGGGCGCCGGGCGTGGCCGGCTGGGTTATGATTGAGATGGCTGGAGAAAGCGCAATGAGCATTCATGCAGCAGCGGAAACCGAAGTTCCCGCAGAGGAGGAAGCCCCCCCAGCAGAAGAAACAGATCAACCGGAAGTAGAGGAGCCGGCAGAACTGGAAACGGAGGAGCCGGCAGAACCTGGTTCGGCGATAATAGCAGAATCCGACACATAAGGTGGCAGGTGCTGAGGTAGAGGAAAGCAAGATACGGAACATGATATTTATATAATTGGTGAGGAATCCTTGGCAAATGTATGTTGAGGATTCCTTTATATCAAATACCTGTAATGACGTTAAACAACTACAACTTCTAATTGAAGCTTAAGAGCCATCTTTTTTTGCTTTCTCCCGGGGGTTGCAAATGCAAACGTCAATTATACATGAAAACTGTTAATTAGCCAAGTGGGGTTTACAAGTATAATGTTAAGTAATAAAATAATTGTAGCGAAATTCAATATTCTGCTTATTTTTATTAAAAAACGATTGCACTGAAGTAAGTGGAGCTTGAAAGCAAATCAATCACAAAAAGGAGAGGTGATGCAATGATTGTGTATTATGTCAATAAAAGCCAATGCTGTCAGGAATGGTAAACTGACGCAGAAAGCAATAATCTTTACGGTTGCACAAAGTCCTGATTTTTTTATGGGGGAAGTGAACAAATGAAAACGATAATGAAAAATTACATATTAAATTTATTATTAACGACAGTTTTTTTATCAACCATATTTTTGTCTGGTTTTTCTACCGAGGCGGCAGAAAACGATACTCATCAATACGACATTATCGCTTCCGACGGAACGGTAATACCTTATAGTGAAACCGAGTCATTCGCCATCGGAAACGAAAGCGTCGAAGGCGTTTATTATGAAGGTACCGGGGAAGTTATGGCGGGCATAGTGCCGGAGATTCCCGATGATTTGATCCTTCCGGACGGGGTTGTGCCGGAAAGCATAATCGATACGGATGACAGGGTAAGAGTCCTTGATACTACAGAATTTCCTTATTCAACATCGGCTTACATCGTTACAACATATCCAAACGGCCGATCCTATCTGGGAAGCGGAAACCTGATTTCTTCAGATACCCTGCTGACAGCCGGGCATTGTGTCTATAATCCGGATCGCGGGGGCTGGGGCACTGTGGAGGTTTATCCCGGGTACGACGGCATCACGGGGGAAGCGCCTTTCGGCATTGCCAGAAGCGAGATCATCTATTCGGTGTCCGGCTGGGTAAACGGCAACTTTAACCAATCGGAATATGATTTTGCCGTCATTAAGCTGGACCGACCGGTAGGAGAGCAGGCCGGCTGGCTGGGATATACCGATATGGAAAGCGGGTATATCACGATGACGGGATTTCCCGGCGAGATGAACAGGAGAATGTATACCATGTCCGGCACGATTTCCAGTGTCAGTGACAGGAATACCTATTATACCATTGACAGCACTCCCGGCAACAGCGGCAGCAGTGTCTATAACAGTGATAATAAGGTGGTTGCGGTACATGCTTATTCCGGTTATTCACTTAATATGGGGACACGGCTAAACTATAGTCTGCTCAGGAATATTAATTATCTGGTCTCCGACGGCGGTGATCCGGGCAATATCATTGATGTGTCGCGGAACCTGTCCGGCACGGTTACCGGACATGGCTGGCGGTTTGCCGATGATATCTATCATGTAAACGGCGATGTGACCATTACAGGAACAGGAACTGACCGGATTGATATAAGTGGCGGTTCAAAAGCGCATCCTTTAAAGATCACGCTGGATCAGCTGACGCTGGATGCAAGCGGCGGGCCGGCGATCTGTCTGCAGCCGGGTAGCCATGTGGTCATGACCCTGAAGGAAGATAATGTTCTCAAGGGTAAAGGTCTTTATGGCGGGATTCAGACAAGTGATGCCACCTTGACCATTGAAGCGGTGGATAAACAGGCGAGCCTTGATGCCTCGGGCAACGACCGTGGTGCCGGGATCGGCGGCAGCGGTGCGGCCAACGGTTATAAAGACGGTCTGGCCGGCGGCAGGGGCGGCGATGGCGGTAACGGCGGTACCGTTATCATCAACAGCGGCATCATTGCCGCCAGCAGTTCTTTTGGAGCCGGGATCGGCGGCGGCAAAGGCGGCGATGGCGAAGACGGGAGAATATCCTGGGAAGGCGGCGACGGCGGCAACGGCGGCAACGGTGCCAGTCTCACCATCAACGGCGGTTCGGTCACAGCCCAAAGTATTAACGGTGCCGCCATCGGCGGCGGCGTCCGCGGATATGGCGGCAGCGGCGGCCCGCTATTTGGCCGGGACGGCAGCAATGGTACACCAGGCACTTTGGGTCAGCTTGACCTGCCTGACGGATACACCTTCTGGACCAGCCCCGGCGGGGCAGGCACTGTGTTTCCGACGACACCGTTTATACTCAATGGAAATTACCGCTATGTGAAGATCGATGAATACCGGTCGATACCGGCACCATCTCAGCCGACGCTCCAGTTAAATAAGTGGTTGTTTCTGCCGGGTGAAGAGATGACCCTGAGCTGGAATCAATGTGATAATACCCATTGGTATGAGGTATATATTAGCGGCAGGCCCGGCCCGGAAGTAAAGGTCTCCGTTGATTCCAACACAGATTGGAACGTCACATCCTTAAACATCGATCTCGGCGACTTTGATCCTGGGACATATGTGGCACGGGTGAACGCAGTCAATGTGGATTCCAAGGGTAAAAAGACATCGCAAAGCATCAATATGGCTTTCTATATAGCCGAGCCGGTAAGTCAGGGGACAGTCATCCCGGTAACGCTTTCCAGCGGATTGTCCCGATGCTATGCATTCACACCGGCACAAGACGGTACCTATGTATTCCGGAGTGAAAATAAACTGGTAAAATATATGTTGATGGGAGGCGGATATCCGTATGAAATCGTCTGGAGTCCGAATACTTATCCGGAAGGCTCTTTGTACACTCCGGATATGCAGAAGGTCGAGCCGCTTTCCGATGATAACTATGGGGGCCAGGGTCATCTTGGTACCTATCAAAACAGCAATAACTATTTTCTGGGCGGCATGGACTTTATCAAGAAATATCAGCTTAAAAAAGACCAGACCTATATATTCGCCGCACACAATCTTGATGAGTTCAATCCGGTCAGACATGATACCAACGAAGGAGCATTCGATCTGATCATCACCCGTGGAGCGAGCAGGGCTGAGGCAATGCCGTTAGGGTCAGATTATAATCCGTCAGTGGTGATCGATGAGCCGAATCTGGCGAACTATTTTGTCTATGTTCCCGACGAGAGCGGTGTGTATACTTTTGAGAGTCTTGACTATGGCGATCAAGGACCGGAACTGACCTTGTACGATGCCGACGGCACCGTCCTGAAAAACAGCCGGAACAGCTTGTGGCATTTGCTGGTAGCGGGAAATACCTACTATATCTCAGGCGGACTGGCCGGCGGAGCCACGGGAAGCTATCGGCTGTCCATTGCCGATGAAGTCTATCAAGCGTGGACGGCCGGAACCGCTTACGAACCGGGACAGGTTATTACATATGACAGCAATCCGGACGGTGGGCCGGCCCTGTATATCGTGCTGCAGAGTCATTCCAGTATGAGCCATTGGCTGCCAGGCACTGCCCTGTCGCTTTACAAATATGTCAATATCCCGTTATGGACACAGCCGATCGGCATCCAAGATGCTTATGACATCGGTGATAAGGTGATTTATCACGGTAAGGTATGGGTATCTGATATTGATAACAACGTGTGGGCGCCAGGTATTGCCGGTTGGATCGTTACGGATGAAACGGCTGATCCGCCGGCGGAACCGGCGGCATGGCGGCAGCCTCTGAACAGTTCGGACGCCTATCCGCTCGGAGCCAGGGTACTTTATAACGGCAAGGTCTGGGAATCGACCATCAATGCTAATGTGTGGGCACCGGGAGTCGTCGGCTGGATCGTCATTGAGCAGGCAGAAGAAAACTCAATTACCATAAATAGTTCTCCGGAAACAGAAGAACCAGAGGATGAGGAAGCAGACGCTGAAACGGAGGAAATACCAGACACCGAAACCGAGGAAGCAGTACCGGACACCGAAACCGAGGAAGCAGCACCGGACACCGAAACCGAGGAAGCAGCACCGGACACCGAAACCGAGGAAGCAGCACCGGACTCTGAAGCCGAGGAAGCAGCACCGGACTCCGAACCAGGGGAAGCAGTTGAATCTGGAACAGAGGATAAGGAAGATGAACAGGCTGTCGATTCGTAACGGGGACATTTATCATATAAAGTGAAATAATAAAAGAAGAACCCGCGGCAAAATCGGCCAAGGGTTCTTCTTTGTGTTAGAATGAACCTGCCCGATAGATTTTGCTGCTTACATCTTCCTCGGATATAAAATAATTATATATAAAATCGCATATAGAATACTCTTTAGTTCCGGATATTCACGCAACTGCCTGAACAAGGAGTCAAAAAGTGCATTTCTTATGCAAATGCCAATCGCCTGTAATGGTATGATAACGGAACGTGAAAGCATATAATATAGCATATAAAACAAAGAAAGAATGTTGCAGGATATCATATGAAGCAAAAATCAGGCTGGCAGAAATATGCTCTGGGGTATTTATTTCTGTTATACATAGTATTAGGATCCGTATATTATATCAAGTATGCGTCGGCTACCGGCAGCGGCACCAACGTCGAGGTGACCGGCAGGAGAGTAGAACAAGAAGAAATACAAGCAGCCGATAATTATAAAGAAATCAAGAAAGTGGCCATTACCTTTGATGACGGTCCCCATCCGGTCTATACGGAACTGATACTGGATGAACTGAAAGATCGGGGAGTAAAGGCCAGCTTTTTTATTACCGGTCAAAATGCGGAGGAATATCCGGATATTGTCAAGCGGATCTATGATGAAGGCCATATTATCGGAAATCACACATATTCGCATCTGCGTCTCACCACCTTGAACGAAGAAATCTATGTTGAAGAACTTCGAGAAACCAGCAAACTGATCGAGGAAATCACAGGCCAGGAAACCATATTTGTCCGTCCGCCCTATGGAGAATGGGACAAAAAGTTTGAAAAAGAACTGAAAATGTTTCCCGTACTCTGGACGGTTGACCCCTTGGACTGGTGCAGCACGGACGCATCATTTATTGTAGAGCGTGTCGTCGGTAAAGTAAAGGATAACGATATTATCCTGCTTCATGATGAATATGAGTCAACAAAGGTGGCAGTGATGGTAATCATTGATATTCTACAGAACCGGGGATATGAGTTTGTAACGGTAGATGAGATTTTGTTTAACTGATGTTTGTTTTATTACATAAGCTTACAGTTTAATTTTTTAATTTTACTTTAATAATTCTTATTTGTTCTTTTAGTATTTTCATTTGTTCCTGTAATAATTCTAATTTGTTTTTAATAATTTTTATATTCTTTTATAGTTTCTCAACTGGTACTTATTTCAAAACGGTCTTTTTATGATTCCTAATTGCTGTTTTAATAATTTACATAGAAAAACCCCGTCACCTATGTTATCATAATCATAGCGTCCGGCCATTCGCCCGAGCTAATAGATCGATTAAAATCATACTGGAGACCAAGCCAATCATGCGAGTACCGAACAAGCCATCCAAGCTGCTGATACATATTGGCATCAGCGTTGCCATCGTCCTCGTTGCCGCCAGTTTAAGCGGCAATATTCATACCGCCGCCGTTACGGCAGAACATCCTGTGCCGCCCGCGAATCCGCTCGCTTTTCAGGAGCTGTTCGGCACTGCCGAAGAAGATGACGTCCAGGCAAACTTCCAGATAACGACCAGTGTCGGCATCGACAATTCTATGCGAAAAGAATACCCTTTCAATGTCCAAGTAAATATTACGAATAATCAGGAAGACTTTTCCGGTACGCTCCGGCTGATTTCGGAACGAAACAATTACTACGATGTCACGCCGTCATACGGACAGGATATTGTACTTAGTCAGGGAGAACAGAAGCGTTATACTATAGAAATACCGCCTCAAGGTTCGGACATTACTTCCTTTCTGTTACAGATAACCGATAGCCGTGACCAGGTTGTTTATTCCGAGAAGATAGTAGTTCCTTATTACAATGGAAATGATTATTATGTCATGGGCATCTTAAGCGATGATTTCAGTGCCCTGAATTACTTTGAAGGCCGCGATGTATTCTTTGACCAGTCGGCTTTAAAGGTCAGGTTACTTGAACTGGATGAAGAGAATATGCCGGAAAACGGCGAAGCCCTGAAGATCTGCCAGATGATATTGATCAACAGCTTTGATACCGCCCGACTTTCGGACAAACAGTATCTGGCTCTTAAGGAATGGGTCAACGATGGCGGCGTGCTGATGATCGGAACCGGTGCGGACTATCAAACCGTCTATAATAAATTTGACGACGGCTTTATCTCCGGAACCATCGGCAGTCTTTCCAAGACTTCGATGACGATTTATGTAAGCAATGAAGACAGTACCGCCGGCAAAGACAGTGCCGCCGGCGAAGACAGTGCCGCCGGCGAAGACAGTGACGCCGGCGAAGACAGTGCCGCCGGCGAAGACAGTGACGCCGGCGAAGACAGTACCGCCGGCGAAGACAATGCCGATACGGTAATATTTCTGCCAGGGGTTGACGTGCTGGATTATCAATTTGCGGGGGCGGTTCCGTTATTTGACAACTTCACCGGTGCCGGCGGGAAAAGCCTGGAGCATGTCAAGGAGGTCGGTTTGGGCCGGGTGGTAGTGCTGGGTTATAATCTGGGTATGGAGCCGCTTTACAGCTTTAGCGGACGGACAGAGCTGGCTCAGATGCTGATCAGTAAAAGTCTGGGCGGCCAGACGGCCAATTGGATTTTTCCTGAGTTTTCACTATTTAGCTGGGAAACAGTTTCGGGATCAAACCTGCCTAGTCTCATGGATGATCCCAGAAAACCAAGCCAGTTCCTATATGGCTTGCTGTTCGTAGTTTATGCGGTGATTGCCGGCCCGATCTTGTATCTGGTCCTGAAGAAGATGAAAAGACAAGAAAAACTGTGGCTCATGATCTGCGCCGTGGCCTTGGCATTCACGGGACTGGTTTACCTGACAAGTTTATATTACCGGGTCCGGAATCCGATCATAAATAATTTTGCCATCATCCGCCTTAGTGACAGCATGAAAGAAGAAGATGTCATAAGTGAGATCATCATACCTGACCCGAAAGCTTTACAGTTGAGTTTAGATGCGGGGTATCGCCATTTTGTCCCTCACTGGGATCAATATAGTTTTGAGGGTGAGTTGGAAGGAGAATATCAGTATACGGTTAAAGACGGGGCTCATCTTGATCTTGATTTTGAAAAGCTGCCTGCTTTTCAGTTGGTCTCATTTGACGTGAAAAAGCTTGCGGCCAATGATATCGGTACTTTGGATATCGACATCGAGTTTTATTTTCCCGACGGTTTTTCGGGTACGATTACCAACAATACCAACGCCGACCTGGAGGAAGTCACCATCAGCTTTTCCAATCATGCGTATTTTGCCGGCTATTTGGAAAAGGGTCAGACCCACGAGATACAGGAAAGCGAAATCAAATATTCGGTGAGTTCCTATGATTTTACCAGCGCCTACAGTAATAATATAAATACGGCACAGGCATCAAGCGAAGAAGAAATGGAGAAAAAAAATTACATATTCCAACAAATCCAGTCTTATATGTGGTCGAACTATGTGTTCGAAGATAATGTTCATCATTGCATGGTCTGGGGGTTTATGGAAAACTATGATATTCTTCTAGCTTCTGACAGTAAAGTAAAGCAGAACAGCGGTGCCCTTGTCTTGCAGCAGCATCCGATTGCTTTTCAAATGCCGTCGGAAATATTTATTTCCGATATCACTGACGTGCAGCTGGTCAGCAGTGAAGCCATATTGGATGATTATGGCAACTATCCGAGTTATCTGATGGAAAATTATGCGACGGTAACTTATGATTTCGGCACGTCGGCCATTGATACTCTGTGGGTCGACCTTAGGGATAGCAGCTATATCTATGCCGATATCTTAGCTTATAATCCCGAAACCGAATTATTTGAGCGGCTGTTTGACGATGCTGACGAGAACGGCCTGGAAGAAGTGGGGAAATATCTGGTGGATGGCCGTCTCATCTTACAATATTGTTATCCGTACGGAATGGAATATGCCTATATTCCCCAGATATCGGCATGGAAGGAGGGCGAATGATATGCTGATGATCAGAGACCTGACTAAAAAATACGGCCGCTTCGTGGCGGTCAACCATATCAATATGCATGTCGGCAAAGGCGAAATCTTCGGTTTTGTCGGACCTAACGGGGCCGGTAAGACCACTACCATGAGGATCTGCTGCGGCTTACTGAAAGCCACGTCCGGTCAGGTTATGATCGATGGAACCGATGCCTTCCGCGCCCGACAGGCAGTCAAAAGAAAAATAGGCTATGTCCCCGATTTTTTTGGTGTCTATGACAATCTTAAGGTTTTGGAATATATGCGGTTTTTCGGCTCCATGTATGACATTCCGTCGGCGCAGGTGACGGAGATTGCCCGGGGACTGCTTAAGCTGGTCAATCTGGACGAATGGGAAGAGCTCCTTGTTGACCGGCTTTCCCGCGGGATGAAACAGCGGCTCTGCATGGCGCGGGCCTTGATCCATAACCCGCAGCTGCTGATCCTGGATGAGCCCAATTCCGGCCTTGACCCGCGGGCCCGGTTCGAGATGAAAGAAATCATCAAGAACCTCAGCAGCATGGGCAAGACGATCGTCATCAGCTCCCATATCCTGCCGGAGCTGGCAGAAATGTGTACCAGCATCGGCGTTATGGATCGCGGCAAGATGATCGTGAGCGGCAAAGTGGATGACATCATGAAGCAGTCACAGTTTACCCAGCCCATCCGGATAAGGCTTTCGTCCGGCGCTTCCGAGGCAAAAGAACAGGCTGTCCGGCTGATCCGGGAAGATCCGCATACGGAAAAAGTAACTTTTACGGAAGAGGAGCTCTTTGTTACCTTCTGCGGCGGAGATGACGAAGCCGCCCGCCTGCTGCGGCAGCTGATTCAGAAAGCAATACCGGTGGCCGGGTTTTACCGGGAAAAAGGCGACTTAGAATCCCTGTTTATGAAAATCATCAGTACGTCAGCCCGGCAAGCAACTAGACAGAAGGGTAAAGGAGACCGATGAAATTATTATTTAAGAATCCGATATTACGCAAAGAACTTCAGATTAGTTCCCGCAGCGTCAAGATTCCGTTGGTAATCATGGGCTATAACCTGCTGCTGGCAATGATAGCGATTATTGCCCTCGCGATTACCAACGCCACCTCGCTTTGGGGTACCTATGATTATGCCGCTTTAAGCGGCGTCTTTCCGTTTATTGTATGTAGCGAGGTCGGGATGATCATGCTGTTTGTAGCGATTATTACCGGTGGTTCGATTTCCGGCGAACGGGAGAAGCAGACGCTGGAAGTGATGCTGACCACACCGATGACGCCGCTTGCCATTGCGGTAGGCAAAATGGGCGCGGTAATTGTCAAGATCATGATGTTTGTCATATCCAGTATTCCCATTTTATCGATCGCTTTTGTACTGGGGGGACTAAGCTGGCTGGCCTTGCTGGAGTTTGTGGGACTGACGGTGTTTATCAGTATTTATGTGGGCAGTATCGGGGTTTTTTGTTCCAGCCTGGTAAAGAAATCCATGCTGGCGATGTTGCTGACGATCCTGATCGGGTCGGCGATTTCTATTTTTGTACTTATCGTCTATATTGTGGCATATTTGTTGTACAGTGCCCTGTCGGTCAGAATTCAGGATCTTAGCTTCGGGGGATGGCCGTTGGTATTCTTGTTTACGCCCATAAGCGTATTCGTGGATTTTCTTGCCCGGGTAATGAATGTGGAAGGCATATACAGTTTGCTCAAGCATAATCATGATATTCCGGGCATCGTGAAATTACTGAGCCGCTTTTGGACGGTTCTTGGTATAGGGGTAAACATGGGAGTCGCGGCATTGTTCCTGTGGCTTTCGACTATTGCGATCGGGAAAGTGAAGAAATAAATGGATACATACATGCCGGAGAAGAATAAGCTGTTAGCCTTCATTGTCGTCGGCATCGCCACGACCGTACTGGTGGCCGGTAGCCTATACAGCGATATACGCTCTGTCTCCGAAGATCTGGATGATCTATCGGATTCGGATTATCGGGATTCAGATGCTACTGATTATCATAACGTTCCGTCCGATTTCCTGATAACCACAGAGATCGGAGTGGATGGCTTTGTGAGATACCAGTATCCCTTCAACGTCTGCGTGACGGTAACGAATACCAAAGAAGACTTCACCGGAACGCTCAGGTTGATTCCGGTGCGGGAAAAGGGCTACGAAGCCGCGGCATACGGACGGGATCTTGTCCTGAGAAAAGGAGAAGAGCAGAGCTATACAATCGAACTGCCGGTCAGGGATGCGAATGAATCCATTTACCTGCTGCAGATTGCTGACAGCCGTGGCCATACTGTCCATAGCGAGCAGTTAACAGAAATTGAATTTTTTAATGAATACACTTTTGTCATGGGGATACTAAGCGATGATTTTGAGGCACTGCATTTCTTTAATGACCGCGATGCCCCCACTAAATCAAATGCAACATATATTTGGAATGCCCGTGTCAGGTTATTTGAACTGAATGAAAGGAACATGCCTGAAAACGGGGAAACCCTTAAGAACTATCAGTTAATACTAATCAATGATTTTGATACCGCCCGTCTTTCGGATCGTCAGTATCAGGCACTGATCGAATGGGTCAACAGCGGCGGCGTGCTACTGATCGGAACCGGTGCGGACGGCCAGGATGTTTTCCATCAATTTGACGGCCTTATCTCCGGAACCGCCGGCGGCCTAACCAAGACTTCACTGACCATCGGGGAGGAAACGGTACACGGTGTGGACGTGCTGAATTATCAGATGGCGGATGCAGAGCCGTTACCTGATGCCGGCACCGGCACAGGAGGCAAGAGCTTGGAGCATTTCAAAGCGGTCGGTTTGGGCCGGGTCGTGGTGCTGGGCTATAATCTGGGCGCGGAACCGCTGAGCAGCTGGAGCGGGCGGGAGAATTTGGCGGAGATGCTGATCCGTAAAAACTTCAACTGGATCATGGACTGGACAACCAGGTCGGCTGACCCCTATTACTACACCGAAGATAAACTGCCGGTTCTCATGGATAACCCCAGAAGAGCAAGCCAGCTTGTATATGGCCTGCTGTTAGCTGTTTACGCGGTGGCGGTCGGCCCGGTCCTGTATCGGATCCTGAAGAAGAACAAGAAGCAGGAAAAAATTTGGCTCATGGTCGCTGTGACGGCTTCTGCTTTTACCGGTTTGGTTTACCTGACAAGCTTTTATTATAAGATCAGAAACCCTGTCATAAATAGTTTTGCGGTCATCCGGCTTCATGATCACAGGAAAACAGAAGAGGTTAAGAGCGAGATTACTGTTCCTGAATCCAGAGCTTTTTCAATCAGTTTCGCTCCGGAGTACCGTAACTTTGCGCCGTATTGGAATTCATACGGGAATCATGTGCTGGCAGGCGGATATCAGTATACGGTAAAAGACGGCGAGAATATCATCCTTGATTTTGAGGAGGTATCGACTGTTCGCAAGATCCAGTATAGCGTGGAAAAATATGCAGAAAATGACATCGGAACCTTGGATCTTGACATAAGGTTCTTTCCTACTCACGAATTTACTGGTACGATTACCAACAATACCAATAGTGACCTGCAAGAAGTGACGATCCGTTTACAGGAGAAAATATATGTTGCCGGTGACCTTAATAAAGGCCAGACGCACCAGATCGTGGGAAGCGATATTCAGACGGTGTACTACCCGGCTGATTTCTTAGGTCGATATGATGTTTCCACAGACGCCTCGTTATTAAACGAGATGCAGGCTTATATGTGGAGCGACTATGTCAGTGAGGTTTTTCAAGTCGATCTTTGCTCCGTGTGGGGGCTTATGGAGGAGTATGGCATCCATATCGCCGATGACAGGATAGTAAAGCAGAACAGCGGCGCCCTTGTCGTACAGCAATATCTGGTTGATTATCGGGAAACGTCAGGAGTTTATTTTCCGGATATCACGGCCATGCAGCTTGGCAGCAACAAAGCGGAAGCGGCAGACGATAACGGAGAACCGGATTATCTGCGCAGCAATTACGTGACACGGACCTATGATTTCGGAGAAACCGTTATCGACACCTTATGGCTGGACAGAAGCAACAGCAACAATGAGTCTGCCGCTGTTTTTGCTTATAATAACAAAACGAAGTTATTTGAGCAGATATTTGTCGACAAGGATAAGGTTGACTTGCTTTTACAGGATAATTATCTGAAAGACGGCCAGCTTGTCCTGCAATATCGCTATCCGGCCGAAAAAAGCGCGGTTGTCTATTTTCCTTGCATAGCGGCCTGGCAGAAGGGCGAATGAGATGAAGAGTAAGCGTCAAATAGAACTAAAATTAGTGATGGAAACCAATCCTATCTTCCGGCAAGAGCTCTGGCTCAGTTCCCGCAGCGGCAAAATCCCGCTTTTGCTTTTGGGCTATAATCTATTGCTGGCGCTGATCGCGGTATTGGCGATAGCAATTGCCAATAGCGTATTATACGATATAAGTTATGATTATTCGGCTTTGAGCATGCTCTTTCCGCTTCTTGTCTGTGTCCAGATCGTGGTGGTTACCCTAGTGGCGGCGGTTATCACAGGCGGCTCTATTTCCGACGAGCGTGAAAAACAGACTCTTGACGTGATACTGACTACGCCGATGACACCATTTTCCATTGCTGCCGGTAAATTGGGTTCCGTAATTGTGAAGCTGATGATGTTCATTATATCCGGTCTCCCCACCCTGTCGGTCGCCTTTATCCTGGGCGGGCTCAGCTGGCTGGCCTTGCTGGAGTTTGTCGGCCTGATGGTGATTCTAAGTATTTATGCGGGCAGTATCGGCATTTTTTGTTCCAGCATGACGAAGAAATCCGCGCAGGCGACGCGGCAGACCATTATAATCATCATTTTATTGTACGTAATCACCGCCTTTGGCAGTTTAGACGAGAAGAATGCGTTACTGTTCTTATTCTTCAATCCCTTAAGCATGTTTGCGGGCTTTCTGCTGCGGACCTTGGATTCGACAGGCCTGTTGGGTTACTTTGCGGGCTATGAAATAATTATGCCGGACTCAGTAATTCGGCTGAGCCGTATCGCGTCTGAGCTTGGTATTATTGCCAATATGAGTATTGCCGCATTTTTCATATGGCTGTCAACGTTTTCAATCGGAGCGGTAAGAAAAACCTGAGCGGCTAGAAGTTTGATTAAGTAAGATTTATATAAGTAAGATTTATCTAAGTAAGATTTATCTAAGCAAGATTTATCTAAGCAAGAATAATAATGAAAATCTTATTTGAAAATACGGGGGTAACTATGATTGTTCATGAGCCGGTTAGCGGGAATCATTCCCAGTTAAATCGTAGGCAGAGCCGGGACAGGTTCCCGGATCGGGATATCCTTGACTTCGTGACCAAGGTACGCAGAAGACAGCGCAAGATCCTGATCGTGAAACACAGTATCGTCGCTCTGGCGGCGGGCTTTTTGGCCGCTTTTATCATGGGAGCTGTTTCCTTGGCGGAGCCATTTTATTATGCGGTTCCGGCGGGTCTTGTTATCATTGCAGTCTCCTTGGCGGCAGGTATCGTCATAGGTATCATCAGGACTCCCAGCATAGAGAAGGCTGCGCTGCTTGCCGATGAAAAGGGATTGCGGGAGCGCGTGGTTACGGCCATTTCCTTGCGGGGGCGGCAGGATTATTTCAGTATGCTGCAGAAGAAGAATACCGTGGCGGTCATTGCCGGCTTTTCGGTCACAAAATACTTTCCTCTTACTGTCAATAAAAAAGCCGCCGCTTTGCTGGTCTTTTCGTGCACTGCTTTCCTGATTGTATCCGCTCTGCCGTCGGCTTCAAAGGAACAGGCCAGGGCGATGCAGGAGATCATTCAGGAGGCTGAAGCAGAGATAGAAAAAGCGGAAGATATCATACGGGAAGTCAAGGCCATACCCGAAATCTCCCTGGCGGAACAAGAAGTATTGACCGACATGCTTAACGAAGTAACAGAAGAGCTGCAGGAGGCCAGAACCGGTGAAGAGCTGAAAAAGGCTGAAGAACGGTTTCAAAAAAAACTAGAAACAGCTATCGAGACTACCGACAATGAGGAACTGTCGCAAGCTTTGAAAGAACATCTCAATGCCGACCTGAAAAAAGACACGCAGAGCTATGAAGGCGATTTTGAACAGGTTAAACAGGCCCTTAAGGAAGCCGCTGACGGCAGCCAGGAGAGTCTCGAAGAAGCCGCTCAGAAGATGGAGGAACTGGCACAGCTTTTGGATGACAGGGAACTCATGGAAGCCGCCGGCGAGCTGCGCATCAGCGAAGGAACCATAGAAGATATTGAGGCCGCCGAGCTTATTTTGGCCGAAGCTTCTGAGCGGAGCAGCGAGAAAGGACAATCCGACGGCGGTCAGGAAGACAGCGACGGAGACACAATTGCGGACGGACAAGACGGCAATCAAGGCAGCGACGGAGACACAATTGCGGACGGACAAGACGGCAATCAAGACAGCGACGGAGACGCGATTGCGGGCAGTCAAGACAGCGACGGAGACGCGATTGCAGACAGTCAAGGCAGCGACGGCCAGAATGGCGACGGGCTTTCCGGCCTGATCAGCGCCGGTCAGAGCGGTTCAGACGATAGATATGATTCAGAGGAAAACATCCCGAGAATCAGCGGTGAAGGCTGGGATAAAGGCAGTACAGCCAGCCAGGAAGGAGCAGCCAAGTCCCCCCAGGAAATGATAACTGTTCCCGGAGCAGCAGTCGGCGACGACGAGAACCTGACCGGCAAGCAGAACGAAAGCGACCAGTCCTATCTTCAGGAAAGCGACCAGTCCTTGACGTGGTCCGGGGAAAAAGTCGACTATAATCAGGTCAAGTCAGAGTATTCGGAGCGGGCATATGAAAAGTTGGACGGCTCCAATTATCCAGGGGAAGTGAAAGAGCAGATCAAGACATATTTTGAGGAGATAAACCAGTAATTACGGTTTTGTTAAGCAATATCACTAAATTGAGAAATATTTTATAAATTCCCAATCAAGGATTGCTATTTTGCCTGGGATGTGCTAATGTATCTTTAGGTGCTACCCTAAGGCACAGGCGGTTACCTTTTGCCAGAATGAGTACATATTGAGAACTTCCCGTATATCAGGAGGCCTACATATGGAAAATAAGTCGAAAGGTATAAATGCTAACATGTCAGGAACAATTTGTCGACATTGTCGGTATCGCGGTCGCGATCATCAACATCATCGTTACTGTAATCAATACCAGGCAAGCGGCACATTCCCCTAAGTCTGATCATGAAAAAAGCAGCCGTCCACTCCAAGGATAATAAGCTGCTTTTTAGTAACTATTTACCGAGGTGACCGTCTATGGGTAGCGCCTCTTTCTATTCACATATTAGCATCTTGGTGTTGACATGTCAATAGCCAAGAAAAAGTAACTGTGGAGCAGTGGTTTGATGGTTACTGTTCAGACCCTAGCCAAAGTGCATCAAACCACTGCTCCACAGTTACTTTATGCACACAAATCGCTAAAACATGCGATTTGGCGCCTGCACAACTCGGGATTATGCGCAAGAACAGCGCAAAACACCTCGAGGTTATGGCCCGTTTTCTCTCTGGAAGCGGCGTTTTTAGCTCTCCGGTTCCCGGGCCCCCGCTACTCACAATTAAATTTAATGATATTAACAGTAACGAGGGATGAACAATAACACTAATCGGCAAGAATAAAGGGAGGTACTTATGAGTCATCTTACCAAAACTCCGAACATCAAAGAACCGGTCACCGGAAACCCGGTCACCGAGGTTCCGGTCACAGCGGCTCCGGTCACAGCGGCGGTCACGGAAACCCAGATCAACAGCATGATTGAAAAGATCAGAGCCTGCGAAGCCGAAATCGGCAAAGCCATCATCGGGCAGCAGGACGTGATCCGGCAGGTTCTGCTGGCCATCCTGTCAGACGGCAATGTCTTGCTGGAGGGCGTCCCCGGCCTCGGCAAAACGGAGCTGGTTAAAGCCGTGTCGCGTGTGCTGGACCTGTCCTTTTCTCGGATTCAGTTTACGCCTGATCTGATGCCGGCCGACGTGACCGGAACCAATCTGATTGTCAAGGAAGAGGGCGGCAACCGCTTCCGTTTCCAGCAAGGTCCGATCTTTGCCCATATTGTCCTGGCTGACGAGATCAACCGTGCCACCCCTAAGACTCAGGCGGCACTGCTGGAGGCGATGCAGGAAAAAACAGTCACAGTCGGCAAAGAAACCTATGTCCTGCCGCAGCCTTTTATGGTACTGGCGACGCAGAACCCGATTGAAAACGAGGGAACCTATCCCCTGCCGGAGGCGCAACTTGACCGCTTTCTGCTGAAAATCAACGTCGGCTTTCCCACGCAGTCGGAACTGAAAGTGATCATGGATATTACGGTGACCAATCACAGGCCGCAGCTGAACGCTGTTCTTACCGGGCCGGAAATTATGCAGATCAGGCAGATACTCAATGACATGCCGGTAGCCGATGCGGTCATGGATTATATGCTGTCACTGGTCGTGGCCACCCATCCGGAACTCAGCGAAGCGCCGGAAGTCACCAGAAAGTATGTCGCCAACGGAGCCAGCCCCAGGGCCGCTCAGGCGATGCTCAAGACAGCGAAGGCCAGAGCATTTATGTCAGGCCGTTACAATGTGGCATTCGATGATATCCGCAGCGTGGCCTATCCTGCTTTGCGTCACCGCCTGATCTGTAATTTTGAAGCGATATCGGATGGCGTGACACCAGACATGCTGATCGGCGAAATTATTAAACAGCAAGATGGAATGATATAGCGCGATGGAATGATATAGCGAGATGGAATGATGCATATGAATGAAGACAGGATATTTGACAGCCAGTTCTTTAAAAAACTGAATACCTTACGATTCAGCATGAACATGCGCCTCAGCCAGGGTCTGAGCGGAATCCGTAAGTCCAGTGCCAAAGGCAGTTCCGTGGAGTTTTCCGATTTTCGGGAATATATGCCCGGAGACGATGTCCGCCGGATCGACTGGAATGCCTATGGGCGCATGGACAGGCTGTATATCAAGGAATTTATGGAAGAAAAGGAGGCCGTCTTTCATATTTTTATCGACACCAGCAAGTCTATGTGTTTCGGCGAACAGCCCAAATCGACGATGGCGTTGCGGATCGCCGGAGCACTGTCCTATATCATCCTGAACAACCTCGACCGCGTCTCGGTCAGCGCGGTGAAGGAAGATTCCCTGACCGTAGGGAAGGGGCTCACAGGAAGGAAAGCCTTGCAAAGAATCCTGACGGAGCTGGAAACCTTTGAATTTGCCGGCAAGACTTCATTAAGCCAGGCGATCCGGAGCCGGGACATCCGCGGCAAAGGCGTCTCGGTCATTATCAGCGACTTTCTGGATCCGGCCGGCATCGGCGAGGGCGTCCGTTATCTCAAATATAAGAAGCAGGACATTATTCTGATCCACATTATGGCCAGGGAAGAAACGGATATCCGGATTGAGGGGACCGTTGACCTGCGTGACATGGAAACCGGCGAGAGGCTCCGCGTCACCATGTCCAATACCGCGATCCGCAATTATAACGGTCAGCTTAAGGCTTTCCGCCAGCACATGGAGCGGATCAGCAAGAAATACCAGCTGCATTATCTGTTTGTCTGCTCCGATGAGGAGCTGGAAAAGGTGCTGCTGGAAGGAATGAAGAAATTTTTCGTGGGATAAATCCGCAAAAGCGGATATGGGGTATCAAAATGACATTCGGAAATTTGTGGCCGTTAGCGCTGCTGGTCTGTGTTCCTGCTATCATATTGCTGTATCTTTTGAAACAGAAAGCCAAGGAGGAAGACTTTTCATCCATTTTTCTCTGGAAAGAAATCTATCAGAACCTGGAAGCCACTACTCCCTGGGAAAAACTGAAACAAAATATACTGATGTACCTGCAGATCCTTTGTGCTGTCCTGATCATCATCGGGCTGATGGCGCCGCTGCTCCGTAACGGCGGCAGCGGGGCAGCCAATGTCATCATGGTCTTAGATAACAGTGCCAGCATGCAGTATCACTATGAGGGCGGCCGCAGCCGCCTGGATGAGCAGCTTGTCCGGGCCGGCGACTTTGCCGACCGGCTTAATGAAGGCAGCCGGGTGATCCTGCTGCTCTCCGGTGCCGATACGGACATCATCTACAACGGAAGCGACAAGAGCGAGCTGAAGCGGGCGATTTCCCGGATCGAGCCGGCCAATGTCGCGGGAAACCTGGACAATGCCACTGACATGGCGGCTTCCCTGGCGCAGAACATGGAAAGCTGCCGGATTGTCCTGTTTACCGATACCGCCTTTGAAACCGCGCCGCTCGTCCAGAGTGTCGGAGAAGAGGCTGTTACGGTGGTGGATCTTTATTCTGAAGGCGATAACCTGTCCCTTGACTATATCAGCTATGCTGCCGAGGAGTCCTTGACGGTGCTGGCCAAGCTGAGCAATTATGCCGACCGGGAAGTGAGCAGTGACGTAAACCTGTATGCTGACGATGTCCTGCTGGACATTGTCTCGGTAACCCTGCCGGCCGGCGGCAGCGAGGTTGTCTACTTTGAGGATCTGGAGCTGCCGCAGCCGGGCGACGGGGACCAGCCGGTCATCCTGAAAGCGGAGATTCAGGAAAAGGATGACCTGCCGGCGGATAACAATGCCAGGACGGCGATGACGGAAGCGTCGGAACACAAAGTCCTGCTTTTTTCCCAAGGCAATCTGTTCCTGGAAAAGGCCCTGACCGTTGATGACACCGTTGATCTCTATAAGGCCGATGATACAAGCGTGCTGCTTTCCGCCACGGAAGAGTACGATCTTTATATTTTTGACGGGATGCTGCCGGAAAGCTTCGACGAAGTACCTAAGGACAGTGCCCTGCTGATCTTTAATCAGACTGACAATGAAAACAGCGGCGGGTACTTTCAAAGCGAAGGCCTGCAGACCCAGGTCATGCTGACCCTGGCGGAAAATGCTGCCACCGGTTATGCAGGCGGTTTTTCCTTCGGTGTCAATTCGGCTGCCGTATATGCGCTCCCCGAATGGGGCCGGATCCTGCTGACAGGCAATGACAGCCAGTGCATCGGCTACTATGGGGTCAAGGACAGTAGACGGGTCGCTGTCCTCGGTTTTGACATCCATGAAACCGACCTGGCCTTGCAGGCGGAATTCCCGCTGTTCATCATGGCCTTAACCGCGGAGCTGTTCGGCAGCGGGACCGGAGCGGTCAGCCTGGATAATTTTCCGGCCGCCGAAGAGTCTCAGGTAGTCCCGGTTTCCGCCATGGAGGGCGGCGCCCAATTTACCGGCCGACTTTCTGGCGGGCGTGAGATCAGGAGCTGGTTCATCCTGGCGGCGGTCCTGTTCCTAATCGTCGAGTGGTTCGTCTATGCCAGGCAGGTGAGGAGCAGCCGAAAAAGGCAGTATCTCATTATCCGGGGAGTGATTTTCCTTTGCCTGCTCCTGGCTCTTGCGGGAATCAGACTTAACCTGGTAAGCCAACGGGCCGCCACGATATTTTTGGTTGACCTTTCCGACAGCATGGCCGCAAACCGTGAGGCCATCGAAGAATACCTCAAGGATGCTGTCGCCGGTATGCCCAAAGGCAATTCCTTCGGGATCGTTACCTTCGGTAAGACGGCGACGATTGATTCTGTCCTGACCGACCAGCGCAGCTTCAGTCAGCTTTCCACGGCCCCTCAGGCGACCGCCACCAATATTGAAAAGGCTATTCTGGTGGGGCTTTCGATGTTCGATGAAGACACGGCCAAAAGGCTGGTGCTGATTACCGACGGTTCCCAGAACGAGGGCGACATGTCGCTGGTGGCCGCCGAGCTGGTGAGGAATAATATCGACCTTGGCATAATCAGGCTGGAAGACGGCATCATGCAGGCGGCCGAAGTGTATGTCAGCGGTCTGAGGACACCGGATATCATCCACGTAGACGATGTTTTTAACGTCACGGTTACCGTGACCTCCAATATCCGCACCGAGGCCTTGATCAGCCTGTATGCCGGCCGTGAGCTCAAAGACCAGAAAACCGTCAGCCTGAATACCGGCGAGAACCAGTTTGTTTTTCAGGATGTAGGCAAAGAAGGCAATATCCAGAGCTACCGGGCGGTAGTGGAGGCCCCGGGAGACAGCCTCACCGAAAACAACCAATATGTTTCCTTTACCCAGGTAGAAGCCAAGCCCAGGCTCCTGGTCATCGAAGGCGAAGCGGATAAAGGGGCTGAATTTGCCGCCATCCTTGACAGTATCGGGATGGAATACGATATAATGCCCCCCAGCGGCGCTCCCGGTACCATCATGGAACTGAATCAGTATAAATGCGTCATTACCCTTGATGTATATTACGACGACCTGCGCCAGAGCTTTGTCAACAACCTGGCTACTTATATCAAAGATTTTGCCGGCGGCTTTATCTGCATCGGCGGCAGCAACAGCTATGCTTTGGGGAATTATGACAATACAGTGCTGGAAGAGGTGCTGCCGGTACAGATGGAACTCCAGGGCGAGAAGGAGATTCCCAAGACGGCGGTCATCATGGTGATCGACCAGTCGGGGAGCATGTCGTCGCCGTCAGAGGAAAATTCCTCAATAACCGGCCTGGATCTGGCCAAGCGGGCCGCCGTCGAAGCCCTCGGCAGCTTGCGGGGAACCGACATCGTCGGTGTCCTGGCCTTTGACGACCAGTACAACTGGATCGTGGAACCGCGCCAGGCCGATGATATCGAAGCCATCAAAAGCGCTGTCGAAACGATCGGCTATGGCGGCGGCACCAGCATCTATCCGGCACTGGCTCAGGCAGCCCTGGCGATTGATGAGCAGGACGCCGTGTTAAAGCACATCATCCTGCTGACCGACGGACAGGATTCCTTCCGCCAATATGACGAGCTCTATTCCGAGATCAATGCCGCCGGCATCACCGTATCGACGGTTGCGGCCGGCTCGGGCTCGGATCAGTTGCTGCTGAACGAGATCGCGGAGACCTGCGGCGGCAGATATTATTATACGGATATCAATAGCAACATCCCGCGTATCTTTGCCCAGGAAGTCTATCTGTCAGCCAAGTCGTACCTGATAAACGAAACCTTCGTTCCGGTCATTACCAGCAACAGCATCATCCTGCAGGGGGTATTTGAAGAAGGAAGCCCCGAGCTTCACGGCTATGTGGCGGCATCGGCGAAGACGACGGCCAATGTCCTGCTGGAATCGCCCAAAACTGACCCGCTGCTGTCCGTATGGCAGTATGGCCTGGGCCGGACGGTGGCTTGGAACAGCGACGGAACCAACGAATGGACGGGGAATTTTGCCCGCTGGGAAAACTACCCGCTGCTGTGGCAGAACATTATCCAGTACACGATCTCGGATACCGACCTGGGCGAGGACTATGTGATGGTGGAACAAGCAGACAGCGGCACCGTGATCCGCTATTATACTGACGAATACGATGCCGCCACTGCCGTGACCGGTGTCATGACCGATGCCGACGGCCAAAGCCAGGAGATCGAGCTGACAGCGGTGGCTCCGGGCGAGTTTGAGACGGTTCTCCCGACTGACGAGGTCGGCATATACGGGATCAACATCCGCAAGCAGCAGGACGGAAGCACGGTTAAAAATGCCAACACCGCCGTTGCCAGACAATATTCCGAAGAATACCGTTTCCGTGAGAACGACGGCGCCCTGGCCGGCTTTGCCGGTCAGACCGGTGCCGCCATGCTTACCTTCAGCGATAATATCTGGCAGGAAAGGCTGGAAAACGTCAGCGCCCGGATCAGCCTGACGGTGCCGCTGCTGATTGCCGCGTTAGCCTTACTGATATTTGACATCATGATCCGGAGACTGGGCCTTGATATCTGGGGCCAGGGAAGCGCCGGGCTTACAAGAGCCGGGTCGTGGATAGCGGCACATACCGGCCGTCGCGGCCGCCATCCGGAGGATGCGGCGGTACGGAATACGCCTATGCCTATGCCGGCTGAGCCGCCCGAGAGGGAATCCGTTATGTCAGTCAGGGAACCGGTGAAGTACGCTGTGGCAGAATCAGCGGGGGCTGAAGCGGAGGCAAGCCGGAACAGCAGCAGGGGAACCAGCGAAAAGTCAGAAAAAAAGTATAAAAATAAAAAAGGATCCGAACCGGATCTGCTGGATATGGGTCAGCTGCTGAAGAGGAAACAGGACCGGGATGATCAGTAAGCAATCAGAGGGAAAGTGCGGCCGGCGCGGTGACAGCTGCGCAATATCCCTCTGAATCCTGACAAACACTTGCAGTACTTTCAATCCTGTCCATATCGGTTTCCCATGCTACGTTTATTTCCTCTCCAGGTCTTTTCTGTGAAAGGCCAGCATTAACTCAACATGGTCATCCAGCCGCTTATTATCCTTCGCCTGCCGGTAAGCGGAAATCAGCGTCTGCATCGGTTTCATAGTGATAATATCATAGGTCTCCCTGTCAATGGCGACCATGCTCTTTTCGATCCGGTGTTCTTCCCGGTTCAGCAGATAATCAACAGTTACGTTAAAATAAGCGGCTATCTTTACTAGTTTTTCCTGCTTCGGCCGGCTTTTCCCGCTTTTCCAGTCGGAAAAAGTTGACGGATGGATACCGGTAGCCTGCGACACGGCTGCCGCCCTTACCCCTTTTTTCTTCAAAAGTTCTGCAAAAATTTCGTACATTATGTACCTCCTTAAAAGTTTTTGTAATTTTTTGGAATTTTTTATAAAAAGGTACTTGAAAATTTCCCCATCCAGAACTATAATAAAATGTAGGTTGGGATTTTCCAAAGATGCAAACCTTCCTATAATTGTAGTCCGCTAATACCATTATATGGAAAATCCCAACTAATTTCAAGCATTTTTTAAAAATTTTTGAAAAACTAAGGAGGTAGGGAAATGATAGTATCTTACGACAGGTACAAATCACTGTTAGACGAACATGGTATTAATTCTTATGCGGTTTCAAAGGATACCGGAATCCACCAGTCAACCTTATCAGACTGGAAAACCGGCAGGAGCAATCCTAAGACAGACAAATTACAGGTGCTGGCCCGCTATTTCAACGTGACCATCGATTATTTCCTGGAAGAAGACCGGCTTTACTGACCCGTTTGCGCCGCTCCCGTTTTTATTTGCCTGATGCATTCAAGGCATTCAGATCAAAAAACACTTGTATACTGGATATATTTGGTATAATATTAACATTAGTCAGATCAGCATATAAGTCGGATCATACATTAGAAAGGAGTGTCATCATGGCAGTAACTATTGCATTAGTCTTCAGCATCATTGTGTTGGCAATCGTTCTTTTTCTTTATGTGAAGGAACGGGGCAAGAATCAGGTATCAGAGCAGGCACATCAAAAGGAGATACACTGGTATACAAGTATGCTGGACTCGATTCCGTTCCCGATATCCGTAACCGATCAGGATATGAACTGGACGTTTATCAACAAACCCGTAGAACAGATGCTGAATGTCACCCGTGCCCAATGCGTAGGGAAACAATGCAGCAGCTGGGGTGCCAAGATATGCAATACGAAGAACTGCGGCATCACCTGTCTGAAAGCAGGCGTTTTACAGACCTTCTTTGAGCAGGGTGGCGGCAATTTCCAGGTAGATGTCAATTACCTGTATGACATGAATCATAAGGTGAGCGGCCACATTGAAGTGGTTCAGGACATCAGTAAGATGGTAAAGATATCCAAGAAGCAGGAAGAACTGATCAAGAGCGCCAGTCATCTGAGCGAGCAGCTGGTAGAATTGTCATCCAATTCCGCGGACAATGCCCTGAAGATCGCCAATGGGGCATCTGAGCAGTCAGCGTCTGTAGAAGAGCTGCTCGCGACTGTGGAAGGGATTTCTACGCAGACACAGAAGAATATGACCCACTTACAGGCCGCCGCGGCGCAGACGGATAAAGCAGCTTCCGAGATCCGCAACAGCAACATGAAGATGGATCACCTGATTAAGGCCATGAAGGAGATTGACGATATATCGCAGCAGATCAGCCTGATTATTGCCACCATCGAAAGCATCGCGTCCCAGACCAACCTGCTTTCCCTTAATGCGGCAATCGAAGCGGCCCGGGCCGGAGAATCGGGCAAAGGGTTTGCCGTGGTAGCCGACGAAATCGGCAAGCTGGCCAATCAAAGTGCCGACGCAGCGAAGAATACCAAGCAGCTGATCGAGAAAACGCTGGAGGCTATTACCAATGGCGGGAGCTTGACAGAAGAGACAGCGAAGTCATTGAACCTGGTCATGGAAACCGTGATTGATATCCGTAATGCCACGACGCAAGTGAACGAGGAGTTTTCCAGCCAGGCAGAAGTGATCGAACAAGTAAACCAGGGCCTCGGGCTGATTGCGAACATCAGCATGGAGAATTCCATGGTAGCAGGCCAGAGCTCGGAGACGAGCACACAGCTGTCAGAGCAGTCGAAAGAGCTGAAACAGCTGATCAATCAGTAACCAGTTTAACGATACGGTTTCTTGTTGTCAGGAACGAATTACATATATGAGAAGATAATGAAATATCCCTTGCATTGGATGGGGAAGCGGGTCGTCGCTTCTCCATTTTTTGGTTCCCAAATGACCATCGCTCAGATAAAGGTTCCGTTGTGATTCCAAGAATAATTAATTATAAACATTTATTGTTTTGTAAAATTGCTTTGTAACAAAACATTTTAAAACCGTAGATTAGACAAAAAAACTGTATAATAGACATGACAGATTGAATAGAAATAAATAAATTGGTAGTATTTAACATATATAATCGTTTATAGCTAAGTGATTCATATGTTCACTGATGTACTTATGCGGGGATCGGCGGCAGGAACAATGAATCAGCCGGCCGCATCACCATCAACGGCGGCACGGTCATCGCCGAAGGAGGGGCCAATTCGGCCGGCATCGGCGACGGTCTGAGCGGGAACAGTGCTGTGCTCACGGTCAGCGGGGGAACGGTTACCGCTTCTGGCATCGTAGCCATCAGGGCCGATATCTTATCCCTGCCTGACCAGTTTACATTCCGGACAAGTGCGGCTATGGACGGGCAGGATGCCGTGGAAAACACCTATCCGGAAGCAGCATTCATGAATGACAACAGCTTTAAATTTATTCAGATTTCCAATTAAAGAATCTCTTAATTACTTATTTGATTATCATTAGTACAAAGGAGACAACACAATGAAAAAAATAAAAACACTTTTATTATGCCTTACCATGGGCTTGCTGCTGGCACAGTTTGCGGCGGCAGGACCGGCAGTCCAGGCGGCTCCGGCAAATCCGGCGCCGGTCGAAGTCCTGCAGCCGGACGGCGCCGCCATCACCGTTACGAATTACGGTGACGAATTCTTTCACTGGACGGAAGACGAGGAAGGCTATCTGGTTGCCTATGAACCGGACAGCCAGAGCTGGCGCTATGCCTATGTGGAAGGAGATGACATCCTGCCGGGACCGGTCAATGCCGGGGAGCAGCCGGAAGCCAGAACCAGGACGGCAGTACAGAAGGTAGAAGCCGACGATTATTCGGAGCAGTTCGCGGAAATAGCCCAGGCGAAACGAGAAGTATTCGCGGTTCCGGGCAATATGGTTCCCGATCACGCAGCGCCGGGCGAGGAAGGCCCGGATACGGCTCCGCCCGCCCAGGCACCGGTACAGGCGGATCAGAAGACCTTGCTTTTGCTCTTTGAGTTCAATAACGCCACCATCTATAAAGGTGACCAGTATTGGTATAATACTTATTTCAATGAAGCGGTAAACAGCGCCAGCGTATCCCGGTATTACATGGATATGGCCAACGGGGTCAATATCATCAATCCTGTCAATACCAGTTCCATTGTTTCCAGCAGCTCGCAGACAATAAGCCATCCGAGTTCTGACGTCAGCTGGGTTGCCAGCGGAACCAGTGTAACCGTCACCAATACCGGGTATCAGGGCGTGATTCGGATCAAGCTGGGTAGGAACCATCCGATACCGAGCTGGAACGATGCCGGGTTCAATGCAACGCGCGGCATGATCACGCTGGCAGTTAAGGCAATCAAGAGCAACAATCCCTCATTCAATTTTGACGGTGTTAAGGTCTGTTCCATCTTCGCCGGCGGCGAGGCGGCCAGCGGCACGCTTACAAACGAGGTATGGGCGCATCAGTGGTACTATGACGGTACCGCTGCGGGCCTGTCCGGATGGATCCATTATATGGCAAACGGAGAAATGGTCAGCAGCACCGTGGAGTCCGGTTATGGAATCATGTGTCACGAATTTGGCCATATGCTTGATCTGCCGGATCTTTATCAAGGCAGCGGGAGCGGGGATGTCGGCCCTTACAGCCTGATGGCCAACGGGTGTTATGGCTATGCTCCGAATACCGGTTACAACTCGGGTACCATGCCGGTGGCACTCGACCCGTGGTCCAAAATTGACCTGGGCTATATTACCCCGATAACAGTCAGTGCCGACAGCGGCTGGACGGGCAATATCAGCCGCTATGACACAGGCAGCTATAACATCCTGAAAGTAGTGAGCAGTGTGGATCCGACCCAGTATTTCCTGATTGATAACCGCGGCCAGGTGGGATACGATGCGGGCTTAAATAGATATGTCGGCTCAGGCCGTAAAGGCGGTATCATGATCTATCACATCAATGATAATGTGCGCGGAAACGGGAATGCCAACCGCCGTAATGTCGCCGTGGAAGCGGCTGACGGCAGCACTATCTCCACTTACGCCTCAAGCAACAACCATTTTTTCTCCACTGACCTATTTAACGGCAGGGTTCTGAACCGGTTCAATCCGACGACGGCTCCTAATTCCAACTTCAACAATGCCTCGTCGCCGTACACCCAGAACGTGGCCAGCAGTATCAAAATCGAAGTCCTGGACGCGCCCGGCCCGGTGATGACGGTCCAGGTCGGCGATGTCACCAATCCGGGACAGGATAATGCCGCCATCGCCGCCGCGAAAACCCTTCTCGAAAGCACCGCATATACGGCGGCCCAGGCCAGCGCGTCTAATATCGCCCAGGCCAAGACGGCGGTCGAAGCCATCATCGGCGGCCTGAACCTGAACGGGGTAACGGCCACCGTCAATGACGGCACATTCACCGCCGCTATCGCCGGAACGGAGAACGATCCCGACGGTACAAACGGCAGCTATACCTTCACGGTATATCTGAGCCGGGGTGCCGGCACGCCGGTAACGACCACGGTACTGACGCTGACGGTCACAGCCGGGAATTACTCTTCGGTTTCCTTCCCGATCTCCATCAAGGCCGCCAAAGTAGACAGCACTCTCGGTTACGGGACCTGGATGAAGGCTAACCTCACCACCGCCTTTCCGCCTTGTACCTGGGTCGGCGACAGCCGCTCAGGGATGCCGCCGCTTTATAGCGCAACGATGAGCATCACCGAGCCAGGGACGTATTACTTTATCCTGGCCGGCGTGTCACGCTGGTCTTATGACAGTACCTGCAAGGCCATCAAAGTCATAGTCGATGCCGACGGCAATACGACCGTACAGGGATACAACATCTCAGTGACGTCTCTGGGCAGTCAGAACGACAGTGCCAAGCTGTCCATTAATCCGAATGATCCTGACGTTTTAGTGGTTTCGTGGGGCGGTATTCCGGCCGGCCATATTCCTAAATAAGGAATCATCTGAAAAAAGCGGCACAACCACGCCATAAAAGCGCCACAAAAGCGCCTTAACCGCGCCATAAGCATACAACCTCCCGGCTGATAAAATGATTTGAACAGCCGGGAGGTTCTTTATACCATCATTATTCAATTATTGCTTTACGGGATCGACAGTCTGGCTTATAATTTTCCGTTTATCAGCAGTCACATCCGATATTATATCCTGTGATTACCAGATGAGCGCTATAAACATTATAGCCTTCGACGTGCTTCAGATCGACACAGCCATTCCTGATTACGAACTGAATAGTAGAATAGGCGGAAAATGGGTGTACCAAATCTATTGTCGTTTCTCCGCAAGGATTTACCGGAACATAGAATTGAGAAGAAGTTCCATTTACGATGACTTCGATCAACGGTGAGCCGCTGCAGGATTCCACTGATATGCCAAATGACAGCCGGTAATAATCAGCCGATCCGAGGGTGACCGCCGAACAGGAATCATTGAGTGACATGCCGACTAAGGTCGGATCATTGTCAAAGGTGACCGCACAGTCACGGTCAATGGTCTTATAGGTGCAGGTGCTGGACAACAATGAGGCAAGTTCCGTTGCTGCTGAAGGGCCTCTATCACCTTTCGGTCCCCTTGGCCCCTGGCATCCCGGTTCGCCCTTCGGTCCCATCGGTCCCTGGCATCCCGGCTCACCTTTCGGTCCCATCGGTCCCTGGCATCCCGGCTCGCCTTTCGGTCCGCAAGGACCCGGCCTGCCGGCGCATCCCGGTTCGCCCTTCGGTCCCATCGGTCCCTGGCATCCCGGATCACCCTTCGATCCCTGCGGCCCACAAGGTCCTGGTCTGCCGGAACATCCCGGTTCGCCCTTCGGTCCGGCCGGCCCGCAAGGCCCTGGCCTGCCGGCACATCCCGGTTCGCCTTTCGGCCCCATTGGTCCCTGACATCCCGGCGAGCCACATATATAAGGAAAATTTTCTGGCATTTTCCTTATATATCATGTCATTACCGTAATAAGGATATATATTTTTCATGCCTGCTCGACATCACGGAGAGGCGACCTTTGATATTTCCACATAGGACAATCAAAGATTTTCATAAGTATGAAAGAAGGGATCTGATATCCGATAAGGGAAATGTGAGGAGAAGGAGGCCGTTATGGCACGGAAAAGCCGAACATACATGGAACAGAAGAAACTGGTTCGGACTAAAGTATGGCGGATGGCAATTTACATCCGGCTGTCAAAAGAGGACGGCCGTCATTATGACGAATCGGAAAGTGTGTCTAACCAGCGGGCCATCATCGAAAAGCATATTGCGGACTTCCATGACGGGGACGAATATATCATAGTCGGTGAATATATCGATGACGGCATCTCCGGAACAACGGATGACGAACGTGACCGCTTTCAGGATATGCTGACGGATATCCGCAACGGGCTCATCAACTGTGTCATTGTCAAAGACCTTGCCCGTTCATTCCGGAACTACAGCGATCAGGGCTACTATCTGGACGACTGGTTTCCCCGTTTCAATGTCCGCTTTATCTCCTTGTTTCATCAGCCCCTTGACAGTTACAAAGATCCCCGGAACATGAGGAGCATCGCCGTGCCGATCCAAGGCGTGATGAATGAGAACCATTGTGCGGAGACATCCGACAAGGTGCGCGAAGTCTTTAACATGAAACGCGGCAAGGGGGAATATATCGGATCCTTCGCCCCTTTCGGCTACAGCAAGCATCCGAAGGACAAAAACGCCTTAGTGATTGACGAAGCCGCTGCCGCTGTTGTCCGTGACATCTATTCCTTATTCTTGGACGGCATGAGCAAAAATGCCATTGTGCATTATTTAAATGATCATGGCATCTTATGCCCGTCAGCATACAAGAGGGAGGTTCAGGGATTACATTATGCAAACCCCAATCTAGACCCGGTTAAAAAACCCTTATGGTCGTCAGCGTCCGTAACCGACATATTAAAGAACCGGATGTACTGCGGGGACATGATACAGGGCCGCTACCGCATGAAAAGCTATAAAATACATATTCAGGAAAGAGTGCCGGAAGAAGAGTGGTACGTTGTCGAGAATACCCACGAAGCTATTATTGAGCGATCGGTCTTTGATAAAGTGCAGGGTCTGTTAATGCGGGATACACGGACCGGCCCACAGCAAAAAAAGCTCTATTTATTCAGCGGCTTTCTCCGCTGTGCAGACTGTGACAAGGCAATGGCTCGCAGCGCGGTAAACGGTTATGTATATTATTTTTGCCGGACATATAAAGACCAGTCGAGGACAGCCTGTACCAAACACTCTATCAGGCATGACTGGCTGGAAACAGCGGTATTATATGCCGTGCAGCAGCAGATCTATCTGACAGTTCATTACTCCGATACCCTGGCCGATATTAACAAAGCCCCGTTAATGAAAAGCCAGTCGTCCAAGCTCAAGGCAGCCTTAGAACAGAAAGAAAAGGAGCTGGCTAAAATCGCCTGTTTCAAACAGGCTGTCTGGCAGGACTGGAAAGTTGGCGAAATCTCCCATGAGGAATACCGCCATATGAAAGAAGATTATGACAGCCAGGCTGACGGGCTGGCCAAAGTGATCAGGATACTCCGGGCAGAACTGGCAGAGCTGGAGGCAGGAAATAACGCTGAAAACCCCTTTATCGCCACTTTTCGGCAGTGCCAGAATATTGACAGGCTGACGCGGGAAATAGTAATTGAACTTATCGAACAGATCAAGGTATATGAAAACGGGAACATAAGCGTCAAGTTCAAGTTTGCCGATGAGCTGCTTTTCCTATTATAGGTGCCCCGGGCTCGCCTTTCGGTCCCATCTGGCCTTCTTTAATAGGAAAACTTACTACCTGTAAAAATGTGATGTTAAATTGCTAGAGACGAATTATTTATTTCTATGAATTCTTTGACTTTACGCAGTTCATCGGCGAACTTGAACTTGACACTTATATTCCCGTTTTCATGTATTTTGATCTTATCGACAAGTTCGATCAGTATTTCCCTTGTAAGCTTGTCAATATTATGATACTTTCGGAAAGTGGTTAAGAAGGGATTTTCGGTGTTAATGCCTGTTTCAAGTTCGGCCTGTTCTGCCCGTAGAATCTCAATCACCTTTGTCAGCTCGTCAGTCTGCTTGTCATAATCTTCTTTCATGTGGCGGTAATCTATGTGGGAGAGTTCCCCTTCTTTCCAGTCCTGCCAGACGGCTTGTTTATATCGGGAGATTTTGGCCAGCTCCTTTTCTTTCTGTTCTAAAGAAGCCTGTAGTTTTGAGGATTGGCTTTTTACTAATGGGGCTTTGTTGATGCAGGTAATAGTATCAGTGTAATGAACCGCCAGATAAACCTGTTGTTGGACGGCATATAATACCGCCGCTTCCAGCCAGTTATGCTTGATGGAATGTTTGGTACAGGCTTTCTTTGACTGGTCTTTATATGTCCGGCAAAAATAATATACAATCTCCTTTGACCTACTGCGTGACATCGCCTTGCCACAGTCTGCACAGCGGAGAAAACCGCTAAATAAGTAAATCTTGTTCTGCTGGGGGCCGGTTCGCGTATCTCTCATTAATAATGCCTGTACTTTTTCAAAGACCGCTCTTTCAATAATGGCTTCATGGGTGTTCTCGACAATATACCATTCATCCTCCGGCACTCTTTCCTGCACATGGATTTTGTAGCTTTTCATGCGCCAGCGACCCTGTACCATGTCTCCGCAATACATCTGATTTTTTAATATTCCGGTAACAGTCGAAGGTGACCATAAGTTCTTTTTTGCCGGGTCAATCATCGGGTTTGAATATTTTAATCCCAGAGCATCCCGTTTGTATGCCGACGGGCATAAGATTCCATGATCGTTTAATGTGCGTACTATCGCATTTATGCTCAT
>QMCD01000137.1_pt1 | contig 59580 bp, 51 predicted proteins | sample 1821841 | NCBI WGS metagenome assembly QMCD01 (sample SAMN01991225, study PRJNA193472) | Termite gut metagenome, whole genome shotgun sequencing project. | isolation source: worker | host: Macrotermes natalensis
TCGTCTTCGTAATCGGTGTGCCGTAAGCCGGAATATTTACGCCGGAAATCGCGTTCTGCGGAATCGAACCGCCATTCATCGCCGTGTTCATCAAATGCGGGCCGGGGTGCATCATCATGCCCCCCATCGTGGCCTGCATCCGTTGACGCTCGGCAACCGCACCGCTCAGGTCTTTGTTGCCCATGCGAATCACGGCCAAAATCGCACCGCGGTTGCTTGCCTCGACAATGGGATCGACGCCCGGTTCGAGCTGCGTGTTGACCAACGTTCCCACGCCCGCCATCGCAAGCCCCTGATATTCCGGGTTCGGCAAGTAAATCACCTTCGTGATGAAATTGCCCGACAGCACCTGATCGAAATCGTTGTCTGTGAACTCGACCGGAATCGAATTATGAGCCAAAAACGGCTGCGTCCGAGCCATCGTCGGTGCAATTTCCAGCGTCGGATACAATTCCTTGCCCGGTCGCCCCGGAATGTTCGACAGCTTCATCCGATAGATCATACCCTGCACAAAGTCATGCGTGGCCGGACAAACCAGCGGCTCCGAATCGAACGTGCCGGGCACCTTTTCATCCCAATTCAGCGTCAGCGATTCAAGCCCCCGGAAATCGACCTGCGACGTCGGCCCCATAGGTCGCATCATCGGCATACCCGTGGGTACGCCGGCAGACATCGCGGCGGGCATCATCACCGGCGCAGAACCGACTTGGGGGCCGGCGAGTTGTCCTGGCATGGAAGTGGGTTGATAATGCTCCGGCAGCACTCCCGGCCCGGGGCCGTCGACGCCGTAGTCTCGGTACGGAGACTGGTTAAAGCCGCCCGTCGAAATCGGGCCTTGGCATCCTGCCAAAAGTGCAAGACTCGCCAACAAAGTTAAACAGGATCGCATCAGGTTTCCTCCCCCTTTTACGAATATGATGTGGACGCCAACCGGTATTTTTTGTATTCTCTCGGAATCCGGGCAAAATTTCACCCTCTAATCACCATTCTTCGGTCATTCCCCTTGCAATACTTTATGCAATACTTTGGCAATTTCTTGGGAATTAGGAAAGATACGCACAATCCACGAAGCGTCTTCCGCCATTTGTGCGTTGTCTGCTATGTACTGTGTGCCGCTTCCTGCTTTGCCCAAAACGTTTTGGATCAATCCATCGCGGCAATCCAAAGCCACCAAACCATCGAATGCAATCTCCGCATGTCCGTCTGGGTGGACGGTATCGAATATGCCTCTCGCGGAAGATACGAAGAACAAGCCGTATCTGCCGGTACGCCGAACAATTTTTTGCGTTCCATGTACCGCTTGGACATCAATGATATCTCCGATGTTTCGCTGACGCCGGGCACGGATCCGAACCGCATGACCGTGGTGTGCCACGTAGCCGCCAACCGAGAAAATAGCCAAATTTGGCAGTATAAATCGGTGGAAGGCCAAAAATCACTGCGATTCATCCGAACAAACCCGCTGGAAACCGCCATTCGCAATTCCAAAAAAAGAACGGATTTATCCTGCATTGCCGAGGTGGAAAATCTCGGCGGCCTGGCCGGAACGCTGAAGCAGATCGCACGGCTCTACGAATTTACGGCGGAGCCTGTCGAAGACCAAGAGGCCGACATGAGCGTTTGGAAATGGACCGGAACGCTACGCAAAGAACGCTACGACGTTTTGCTCAAGCAATTCGGCGGGCTGGGCAAAAAAAACGCCTTGCCGTCCGATTTCCCTTCCGACATTGAAGTCCACATCGGACAGGGCGATGCCTTCCCATACAAAATCACTTTCCTCAATCGCCCGTATGAAGACTCGAAAAAACGCACGCCGCTTTCCGAAACGACCTATTTCGATGTCATCTTGAACGGCGAGCCGATTCCCGCCGGCAATTTTCCGCCTTTTAGCGAAAACGGCCGGCGACCGGAAGGCCTCTTCAATTTCCAAGACGATACAAATTTGACAATCCGGGCCTTGGGTCTGTAATTTTTATGATAATTTTCGTGAAAAACTCGGATATAATTTGACACAGTGGCAAAAAACTGCTACCATTGTCGGCGCGCTCTCGATATTTCACAACAGGACACTCGAATTCGTCTGCTTGCGTTTTAGCCGCCTCGCTTTCGAGGTGATGAGTTTTCGATAATTCGTTTGAAAGGAAAAGCCATGTACACAAAGCCAAAAGTTAAGCTAGGGGGGGGGGGCTGCGTAGCCCCGACAGCAAGAATGTAGCCCGCAAAAATTCGGGTTTCACGCTCGTCGAACTTCTTGTCGTCATTGCGATCATCGGCGTCTTGATCGCCCTGCTGCTGCCCGCCGTTCAGGCCGCCCGCGAGGCCGCCAGAAGAATGCAGTGCAGCAACAACATGAAGCAAATGGGATTGGCCGTCCATAACTTTGAAAATTCCAAGCGGGCTTTGCCGCCAGCCCATCTCGGTACAGCGAAGGCGAATCTTTTCGTCTTGATAATGCCTTTCATGGAACAGCAGGCCATCTACGACCTGTATCTCGCCCGAAACACGCATGGTAATTTTACGAACAACGATACCAATGCAACGGGAAAAATGGACTTTTGCCTTTGGACTGCTTGGGGAGGACGCAATGGCGGAATTCTGCTGACACCGGACGAGAAGAAATCGTTAGCTTCTATTTCTGCCTATTATTGTCCCTCTCGCCGAGCAGCTGGCGACTATATGGACACGAGTCCCGATGGAACGTATGGCACACGAACAGGCCCTCGCGGTGATTACAGCATTCTCTACACGGCTCGTAGCGGTTGCGCTCCGGTCTTTGAAGGTGTGACACCGACGGGAAACGAAGGGGCACAAAACAACTGGGGAGCAAGTCGCTGTGCCGCCAATTGCGTCGATGGCCCTTTTCGGATCGGGACGATTACGTATGCAAACGGCAATTCCGGTAATTGGGACGCAAGGTTTGATACTTGGGAAGCCCGCGATTCTATGGCTTGGCTGGCCGATGGAACAAGCAACCAACTGATGATCGGCGAAAAATATATACCCAACGATGTCATCGGCATTTGTGACCAAACGATCAACGGCTATGATGCCGGAGGCACTGCACAGAATAACAACCGTAAGACGCTCGTCGATTGTGGCATGTTCTATTGGAATGGAAATGAGCCTTTTTCCTACATGGGTTTCTTTGCCTATACCCGGACTACGAATGCAGCCGGTGAGATTACTGGCGGCTATGCTTTGGCGCGAGGGCCGATGCAGTATGTCGAGGTCGGAGGGCGGATATTCAATAATTGGCCCTACATGTTCTCGTTCGGCAGTTCGCATCCCGGTATATGCCATTTCCTAGTAGGAGACGGCTCGGTACGAAGTATTTCTGTAACGGCAGACCCGAATCTGTTGGCTCATTTGGGTATTGTGGATGACGGACGCTCTGTAGCGATGCCGTAAAAAGATGCCTGCCCCCGTCACCGCCTGCGCAAGGGGGCATACTCGCCAGAGCTGCCTTCGACAGGATCGCGGGTGAGAGTGCTCTGTCAATACGGTGACACGTATTGACGTAAATACAGTGCCTCCTTTCCGACTGTTGTCTCCCTACTCCTAATTTCACTATGCGAACCACAATTGCTTTTTCACTCCTGTCCTGTCTTCTTTTCACCGGTTGCGGCGATCCGCCCGTGACGGGCACGGTCAAGTATAACGATGGCACACCGCTCAAAGGTGGCATCGTCATACTTCAAAATGAGACAAGCCAAGGAATTGGAGAAATCTACCAAGACGGTACATTTACGATGTATCAATACAAACCGGGTGACGGTTTGCAGCGAGGACAATACAAGGGATACATTTCCGGTGCAATAACTGCCGACGACAATGGCAACACAACATCGCTGATCCCTGCAAAATACACTGACATGAGTTCTTCGGGCATCACTTACGATTCGGAAAAAGACAAAGGCAAGCTCGACATCGTCATCGACGCCCCGCCGCCGAAAGCCTTGGCCCCGAAAAAATAGGGTAGCAGGCGTTTTCCGCATTGAGCACTCCACACTCATTCATGTTTAGCTCGCACTGGATTTCTTGCCTGTTTTTTCCCATAATCCCCGATAATGAGTTGACATTGTGGCGATACTACACTATGATAAGGGAACGTAAAGTTCCCGTGTGTGGCTTCGCTTGCAAGCCGTTTTATGTTTTTTCTTCAAAAGGAGACAACCATGTACACAAAGCCAAAAGTTAAGCTAGGGGGGGGGGTCTACATAACCCCGGCGACAAGAATGTAGCCCGCAAAAATTCGGGTTTCACGCTCGTCGAACTTCTTGTCGTCATTGCGATCATTGGCGTCTTGATCGCCCTTCTACTGCCCGCCGTTCAGGCCGCCCGCGAAGCTGCCCGGCGTATGCAATGTACGAATCATTTGAAACAGGTCGGCCTTGGCGTGCATAATTTTGAAAACACGCGCCGAGCGGTGCCGCCATCCGTGATCGGGGCCTATTCTCGTCTGACGTTTTGGTTTCTGATTCTCCCTTATATCGAGCAGCAGGCCGCGTACAATCTGGCGGACAGCACAAACAATGGCCTTGGTCTCAATGCCGAAGGGGCCTACAATAACGCCAATCCCAATGCGAACGGTGACTTGCCCGGTGCTAACGCGGACGAGAAAATCGAGTTCATGCGAGGATTGGCTCGCATTCCGATCTATTATTGTCCGAGCCGTCGTGCCGCGACAGGTACGTTGACAACGGGGGCCAGGCCTACGAATCTGAATCCGGGCGGCGGAGTGAACTATTGCCGTGACGGTTGGCCCACTCCTGAAAGATGGGCCCACGGACCTTCTTCCGATTACGCCGTTCCGGGCGTGATGTACGACGACTTCGACGGCACCGTTGACAATTATGCCACGACCATTGCCGCTCTGACCAACGCTCGTCCGCTTCAGCATGACGTATTGAGTGCAGGCAACTACGCCATGTATCCCGGCTGGGATAACATGACTATGGCCGAGGCGTCGCCCTTTCGTGCGAGCACGCATTCCAACCCGGACAAAAGCATTGCCACCAACAATGCGGCGATGGTCAGGACTTGGCAACCGCGCGATGAAATCTCTTGGTGGGCTGATGGTACGAGCAACCAGATCATTGCCGGTGAAAAGTACATGATGAATGACGACCTCTACACTCACATGGACAGCACTTGGCTCTGGTTTCATGGCGACACATGGGCCGGCACGATGCGTATCTTCCATTACTATGTGCCGTTTGGCCGCAATGTCCGCGAAGAGTGGGAGTGTCACCACTCGCACAAGCGTTTTGGCGGCCCGCATCCGGGAATTACCAATTTTGTTCTCGGAGACGGTTCAGTACGAGGCGTCGCGCCCACCACGCCCAATTCGATTATGATTCCATTGTGCCACGTCAACGATGGCAATTCCGTGACATTGCCGTAGTGCCGGAACGGTTTCCAAACGGCTTCGAGGGCTACGCCCTCGAAGTAAGTCGCTCTAAAAAAGGAAATTTAATATGTATCGAAAAGTATCGTTGTTGTTGATGCTGGCGTTATGCGTCTGTATCGGTTGTTCCGGCAAGCAGCCGCTGGGCGGAAAAGTCACGTTTTCTGATGACGGCACTCCTGTCACGACGGGTTCCGTGTTTCTGGAAACGCCGACATTCCAATCCTCAGGAAGCATTCGGGCAGATGGAACGTATGTTGTCGGTTCTACCGGTTTGGACGATGGTATTCCGAAAGGAACCTATAAAGTCAGCATCCGCGGCGCAGAAAGCATCACGATGGTCGATGGCCCCGGAGGCTCGCAAACTGAAAGGCGCAAGTCTTTGATCGATCCCAAATATCAATCGCCGAGCACCTCCGGCCTAACCTTTACGGTCGACGGCTCGACGCGCACCTTTGACATCAAAGTGGACAGAGCAAAATAAAACATTCCGTTGCCACGTACTGGCAGCGTCAAAAGTTCCCCCCTCCCTTCCGGGACAACACCTAGGGTAGGGGGCGAACCGCCGCCTGTTTTCTTCATTTTTCCCCGACCATGGTGATGGTTACGGGGCTTTCGGTGTTTCTTGAATGTTTTTTCCGATATCCCCCGATAATGTATTGACATTCTGGCGATGCGAGGCTACGATAAGGGAACGTAAAGTCCTCGTGTGTGGTTTCGCTAACGAATCCTGTGTTGTTGTGTTTTCAAAAGGAGACAATCATGTACACAAAACCAAATGTCAAACTGGAGGGGGGGGGCAGGCTGTGTAGAGTTGCTGGCAAGCAGACGGCCTTCACGCTTGTTGAGCTTCTTGTCGTTATTGCGATCATCGGCGTCTTGATCGCGCTGCTTTTGCCCGCCGTACAGGCTGCCCGCGAGGCCGCCAGAAGAATGCAGTGCAGCAACCACTTGAAACAGATCGGTCTCGCCGTCCAGACCTTTCACGATGCACGCAGAGCCCTGCCGCCGGGCAATATCGGAGCCTATTATAAGACCGGCTTTTGGGTCGTTATTTTGCCCCAACTTGAACAGCAGGCGGCCTACGAAATGATCAACAGTTTGCCGAATGGTCTTGGGTCTAACATTGATACGGACACGACCGATGGATTGCCTGCCTACAAGGCTGTGTTCCCAGGCGCAACGGAGGAAGAGCGAGAAGAATATCTGCGTCCGTTGGCCAAAATTTCGACTTATTTTTGCCCATCACGCCGGGCAGCCACGGGCCAAATGACAAATTCAGCTAAGCCAACCACATGGCCTAATGACGGCTCTATCGCAACAACCTTTGACCACTACTACTGGGGGCCTCCGTCCGATTACGCCATTCCTTCTGCCTTCGGCCGCAACGGTACTAATGATGACGACGGCACGCAACAACCCGATAATACACGCATTGGCCGCGATGCGGCGGGGAGTATCCAGTATCATCACGAAATACTGTGTCCAGGTTGTATAGATAACAACAATGATTTGGTGTCTCGGGATTGTGCACCGTTTCGTTCCGCGATAGTACAGCCTAATACTGAGACCGAAGGCAACGCAAAAATGTGGCAGCCACGCGACGAAATGGCGTGGTGGGCTGACGGAACGAGCAATCAGCTCATCGCGGGTGAAAAATACATGGCCCCACATGAATTATACTCCTGTATGACAGATTCAACATGGCTCTTTATGAGAGATGATATGTCAGCCGGAACTTTCCGTATGGTGCATTTTTACAATTCACTGGCACGGTCCGGCATGTTTGAATACACCAACGAGCCAGGCAACGCATACAAGCGTTTTGGCAGTTGGCATCCGGGTGTTTGTCAGTTTGCACTTGGTGACGGTTCTGTTCGGGCCATTTCCTGCACTACGCCGGTCAATGTTATCTTTCCGTTACATGTGGTCAATGATGGCAATGTCGTGACCCTGCCGTAATGTTTTATTTCGTTCAGAGCATGTGCGTGGGCCGATGGAATCACCTTCGCACTGGCTTGCGTGGTGTGCTCGGAAACCCCATTTTCAAAAGGAATTTCTCTGTGAATCGTAGAAATATACTGTTATTGACACTGATTTTGCTCGTTTCCATCGGCTGTAGCGATAAACGACCGCTCAGTGGAAAGGTCACCTTTTCCGATAATGGCGAGCCGTTGACGAAAGGGGCTGTTTTCTTCACAACGCCCACTTTTGTCGCCCAAGGGGACCTCAAGAAGGACGGTACCTACACCGTTGGTTCGTTAGACCTTGATGATGGTATTCCTCCGGGAGATTATAAAGTTTATATCGCGGGTGCTGATGATATTACCTACAGGAATGTGGGTGATCGGAAAGTTGAGGTCCGCAAGTCTCTGATTGATCCCAAATATCGGTCATCGGAAGAGTCCGGCCTGACCTTTACGGTCGACGGCTCGACACGCACCTTTAACATTGAGGTGGATAGGGCAAAATAAGACATCCGCCGCTCCCGCATTGTTTCGCCCCACACGCGCAAGCTGGGGGGAAGCCGCGAGAGCCATTCTGAAGATACCTACTATAGCAGTCTACTGTAGTGTTGCGCGAATCCGTAAAATTTGTTCCAAGAATGCTTCGAGCTGATTCAGCGGCAGCATGTTAGGGCCGTCGCTGGGCGATTTTTCCGGATCTGGGTGCGTTTCGAGGAAAAGGGCGTCGATTCCAACCGCTGCCGCCGCCCGGGCTAGAGGCTCGACCATGCGGCGATTGCCGCCCGTTGCCGCTCCAAGCCCGCCCGGCTCCTGAACGCTGTGTGTGGCGTCGAAGGCTACCGGAACGCCCAAATCTCGCATGGCGACAAGTCCCGTCATGTCATTGACCAAGCGACCGTACCCGAAAAATGTGCCGCGTTCGCAAAGCAAAATATCGAAGCAACCTGCCGCGTTGAGTTTTTGCACGACATGACGCATCTCGCCCGGGGCCATGAACTGGCCTTTCTTCACATGCACGGCCCGACCTGTTTTTGCGGCGGCAACGAGCAAATCGGTTTGACGTGCCAGAAAGGCCGGTATCTGAATGAGATCGCACACCTCGCCCACCGTGGCGGCCTGGCAGGATTCGTGGATGTCCGTGGTGACGGGCAAGCCGAACTGCCGCCGAACATTTTCCAGCATGGCAAGACCCGATTCCATGCCCGCCCCGCGATAGGAGTCGATGCTCGTTCGATTGGCCTTGTCGAACGAGCCTTTGAACACGACATTGACGGGAAGCCGCTCACTGAGCCGGGCCAGCGTTTCGGCGATGGCGGCGTTGAACTCCTCTTGGAGCGTACAGGGGCCGGCGATGAGCAGCAGGTTTTCTCCCTCACCGCAGCGATAAGGGCCGAGGGTAATGGACATGATTATTCGATGTGCTATGAATCGCTCCGATGAAACGACTTGATAATATCCCAAGCCTCTTGGGGCGATTCGGTGAAGTGGAACAGTTCAAGGTCGCGGCGGTCAATCACGCCCGAATCGGAAAGTGCCTCGAAGTTGATGCAGCCGCGCCAAAATTTTTCGCCGAACAAAATAATCGGAATCTGCTGCATTCGCTCCGTTTGCCTGAGCGTCAAGGCCTCGAACAGTTCGTCAAACGTGCCAAACCCGCCGGGACAGGCGACAAGTGCTTTGGCACGAAGCATAAAATGCAACTTCCGAATATTGAAATAATGAAACTGAAAGCAGAGCTGCGGCGAAATGTATGGATTCGGCTTCTGCTCATACGGCAATTTAATATTCAAGCCCACGGACGGCGCATCCATTTCGTGCGCGCCACGATTGGCCGCCTCCATAATGCCAGGCCCGCCGCCGGTACAAATCACATAGTCAAAAGGCCCGCCGGTCTGTTCCGGGTGGGCTGTTTTATTGTCCGAAGAAACGATTCTCGCAAATTCTCTGGCCTGCTCGTAGTATTCGCTCGTATGCAATTTCAACTTGGCCGTTTCCACGGCATTGTGGAATGAAGAATTATCGGGCTGCGTTTTCAGCTTTGCTTCCGCCACTTCCAGCATTCTTGTCGCTCTATTGCGTGAAACGAACCGTGCGCTGCCGAAGACGATAACCGTCGAGCGAATGCCGTATTGCCGCATGATCCATTCCGGCTTGTTCATTTCGAGTTCCATCCGAATCGAACGCGACGCATCGCTCATAATGAAATCCCGATCCAAAAAAGCAAGCGAATAGCTGGGCGAATCCAGCAAGCGGCTGATGTCCCTATCGCCTTCTCCGCGGGGTTCGCCGTGCGTTGCCGAGCGTTCAAATATTTCGTCAAAGGGAGTTTGGATGCTGTCGTGTGACATGGATAGACGTGTTGGGATGTGTTATGGGCGGAAAGTGGGCCGAAGGATGTCGCATACACTATAGCACATACGCCTTCGGAAAAACATCGGATCACAAAGCGTTTCCCCATCTTTTTTTCAGAAAAGACCTTGACGGAAAAGACACTTTCTGCAAAAATGTCAAACAGGTGGTGTCGGCCTATTGACATGTTTTGGGAACTGATCTATCATGCTGGCTTAGATTCAGAGGCAGGCCGCGGTCTTGGATGGCGGTGTGCCGGTTGCGGCGCGACATGGGCCGTAACTGATTTCACGGAAAAGAGGTAGAAAATGGCAGTTCCAAAAAGAAAACATAGCAACGCCCGAACCGGCTCACGGCGTGCCCACGATCATAAAACGCCGGTGCAGCGGATGAGTTGTCCAGAGTGTAGTACGTCCATTCCAACACATGTCGTTTGTCCGCAGTGCGGTTACTACATGGGACGCAAGGTTGATGCGGCCAAGGAGTAGAGTGTCCTCCACACTCTCGTTGTGGAATGGGTGTGTGTACCGTTTAATAATTTTCGACTTGTTCGCCTTAAAATGAAGCATGGGTAGGATCGCTTTATTGTTTCCCGGTCAGGGTGCGCAGTTTGTCGGGATGGGAAAGTCACTCTTGGAGGATTTTGCTCCAGCCCGGGCATTGTTTGATCGTGCCTGTTGCATTTTGGGATACGATCTTACGAAGCTGTGTCTTAATGGTCCGGCGGATGATCTCGATTCCACGGTCGTCAGCCAGCCTGCCATTTTTACGCTGAGCCTTGCGGCTCTTGAATATCTAAAAAGTAAAGAGCCGGAAGTTGTTGAGCAATGTGCCGCCACGGCTGGCCTTAGTCTTGGAGAGTACACGGCACTCGTTTTTGCAGGGGCGATGGATTTTGAAAGCGGTCTGCGTTTGGTTCAGAAACGGGGTCAAGCGATGCAAGATGCTTCCGATGCCACACCCGGCGGCATGGTCAGCGTCATTGGCATGGAACTTCATGAAGTTGAAGCCCTGTGTGATCAGTTTCGAGGCGGTGATGTTTTGCAGGTGGCCAATATCCTCTGTCCCGGCAATGTTGCCGTCTCCGGTTCTACCAGTGCGTGTGAAAGGGTGGCGGAACTTGCCGCGCAAGGAAAGTTGCGGGCCATCCCTCTGGCCGTGGCCGGGGCGTTTCACACGCCACTCATGCAACCTGCTGACGAAGTTCTCAAAAAAGCGTTGGCCGAAACGGAAATCTCAACGCCGAGCATCGCTGTCTACAGCAATGTTGATACTAATTCGCATGAAACGCCCAACGACATCCGTGGTATTCTCGTCCGTCAGATTCTTAGCCCCGTGCAGTGGGAACAAACGATCCAGAAACTTTTGGCGGAGGGTTTTGACACTTTTTACGAGGTCGGTCCGGGACGTGTGTTGCGAGGCTTGTTGAAACGTATCGACCGCAAAATAAAATGTCTCGGCGTGCTGGATTAGGGGAAATCGCCAACCTTGCGTGGCCGGGAACCGAATGCTGAAAGTCAACCGCTACCCCGATTGGGCTGGCTCAAAGCGAGCTTTGAATCCTAGAAACACTCTCATTTAACGCCTGCTTGCTGTATGCTCGGCGTCGCAGTCGGTTGTGGGTCAAAATCAAACCAATTTGAATGCTATGATTACAGTCGATCTCAAAGATCGTGTAGCCCTTGTCACCGGCGGAACGCGGGGCATCGGCCTTGGAATTTGTGAAGCGTTGGCCGCCAATGGTGCGAGCGTCGCCTGTGTGGGAACCAGCGCGGAGCGTCTCGAATCAGCGAAGCGGTCCATTGCGGCGGTCGCCGCCGCAGGCGTTCAGGTCGAAGGATATTTGTGTAATGTCGCTTCCTCGGATGAAGCGGAAAAGACGGTTGCCGAAGTTCTCAAACGGTTCGGAAAAATTGACATTCTCGTCAACTGTGCCGGCATTACCCGCGACGTGCCGCTCGGTGCGATGAAAGACGACGAGTGGGACGATGTGATAGGCGTGAATCTTCGCGGCCCTTTTCTGTTTACGCGGGCTTGCGTCAAACCGATGCGGCGGGCAAAAAAGGGAAGAATCGTCAATATCACAAGCGTTTCCGGCTTGATCGGCAACAAAGGGCAGGCGAATTATTCCGCATCCAAAGCCGGTTTGATCGGATTCACGCGGACGGTTGCTAAAGAATTGGCAAGCAAAAACATTACCGTCAACGCCATCGCGCCCGGCTTTATCGACACCGACATGACGGCCGTGTTGATGGAAGCGGTCAAGTCGGAAGCCCTTTCCCGGATTCCACTGGGCCGTTTCGGCAAGCCCGAAGACATCGCCAACGCCGCCCTGTTTTTTGCCAGCGATGAGGCCGCCTTTGTGACAGGCCAAATTCTCACTGTCGATGGCGGCATGATCTGTTAAGCGGCTTTGATTAGCACACCGGTCACGGTTACGAGCATTAAATTTATAAACATTAAATTTTTTTACCAAAGGGGGTATTTTATGTCTTCAACACAAGAAAAAGTTGTCAACATCATCGCCGACCAGTTGGGAGCCGATGCAGCCAATATCACGATGGAAACCGACATCGCCAACGACCTGGGAGCCGATTCCCTTGACATCGCGGAACTGATGCTCGCTTTTGAGGAGGAGTTCAACATCAATATCGAAGAATCCGAAGCGCAGAACATTTCATCGGTCGGCGATGTGGTCAAGCATATTGAGGCCGCTGCGGGAAAAGGTGGTGAGTAAGAAAATCCAATTGATAATTGAAAATTGATAATTTGGGAGTGCGGGCGGTTTCTCCTTTTGCTCCGAATAAGACTTGTGTTTTCAACTATCAATAATCGATTATCAATTGTTTTCCATGCAACGTGTTGTCGTTACGGGTTATGGTTTGGTTACCCCTCTTGGCTGCAAAGTGGAAGAGGTTTGGAAAAAAATTTGTAACGGCGAGTCCGGCGTTGCGAGGACGACTGTTCAAGGGGTTGAGGGTTCTCGAAGTTGGTTGGTGGGCGAGTGCCGTGATTTTACGGTAGACGGCTATTTTCCACGACATGAAGCCCGGCGTCTGGAGCGTTATGTCCAATACGCCGTCGTGGCAGCAATGGATGCCGTGGCGATGGCTGGTCTTGATTTCGACGACGAGGATCGAGATCGTTGTGCCTCCATCATCGGAACGGGCATGGGCGGCCTCGGTGAGATCGAAACGCAGCATCTGCGTTTGCTCGAAAAAGGTCTTTCCAAGGTTTCGCCGTTCACGATCCCAAAAATCATGCCTAATGCCGCTGCGGCCAATGTGTCGATTTGTTATCGGCTGACAGGCCCGTCGTATGGCGTCTCCACCGCGTGTGCCACATCCATCAATGCCATTTCCGACGGCCTCCGACTGATACGATACGGAGAGATGGACGTTGTCTTTGTGGGGGGCTGTGAGGCGGCGGCGACGAAATTAGGCCACGCGGGTTTCAGTGCCATGCGTGCTTTGTCGGAGCGCAATGACGACCCGCCCGGTGCAAGCCGGCCCTTCGACAAAGATCGGGACGGCTTCGTGCTGTCCGACGGCTGTGGCGTCTTGATTTTGGAATCGCTACGCCATGCTCAAAAACGCGGTGCTACCATTCTCGGCGAAGTGCTTGGCGCGGGCTTGACTTCGGATGGGTCGCATATTGCCCAACCGGACGAACAAGGAATCGGGGCGATGAAAGCGATCCAAAAAACATTGGCCGACGCAAAAATCGGGCCTGACCGGATCGGCTATATCAATGCTCACGGCACTGGCACGATCTTGGGCGACATCGCCGAAACCAGGGCCATTAAACGTGCTTTGGGCGACTGGGCCTACAAAATTCCGATTTCAAGCACCAAAAGCCAACTGGGCCATCAGTTGGGCGGCAGCGGGGCGGTCGAATCGATTTTTTGCCTGCTGGCCATTCGTGACGGGATTGTGCCACCGACAATCAATCTGGAGAATCCCGATCCTGAATGCGATCTCGATTACACCGCCCTCAAGACGCGTGAGAAAAAAATCTCCTTGGCCATGACCAACAGTTTCGGGTTCGGTGGCCACAACGGTTGCGCAATTTTTTCCGCATTTTGATGATGTCGTGATAATACCGTGAGGGTTTTACGGATGACCGACAACTCTTGCGGCTGCGTTTTGTCACACGAAACGGAACAAACCCTTAAACCGGCATAACCGGATGCCAGTAGTGTCGACGGTTCGATTTTTTCACATATTATCGTTTTTCGGAGTCAATTTCGAGAAAACGATTATTCGATAAGTAGGGCAGGGGAAGGATTCCCTAGGTGGCATTTTCGGTCTTTCGCCAAGGAGGGGGAAAGAATCAAAAATGTTTTCGCCTCGCTTGGCCGGGGCGATGGAATGTCCAAACCAACCCATGCCGGAGACAGGGGGGCTTCGCCCTGTAGACTGGGTTTTTTCTCCAACATGGATTCCCTTTTGGTTTCGATTTTTCGACCTGTTTGCATGGAAGACAAATCGTTGGTGGATTCTCCGAAAAATTTTTAATGTGCGCAAACTCGGTTGCTCTTAAATATCGGGGCTTCCGTTGGTCGCCGTTTTTCAATTTTTTATCAGAGGGTCGCTATGCGAAGGTTGGAACAAGAGGTTCGGACGAATCGCATAAACGAATGTCTCAAGGCTTTGATGAGAAAGGATGCGCGGCATGATGTCTCGCATCCTTTTTTCATGGCTGCGATCCGCACGGCCTGCCGCTCCTTGCAAAATTTTCCACTTCGCCTGCCATGACCAACTCCACCGTCATCATCTCCGTCAATCCCAAGGCCGGTCGAAAGTCGCCGATACTCCGCGCGGAAGAACTACAAGGTCGGTTGAAAGACAAAGGCTTTGATGTCCGGCTGCTCACCGATATTACCGAGGTGGCTGAAACATCTCAGACCCTGCATGAAGAGAAACGACTGCGTGCTCTCGTCGGCGTCGGAGGCGATGGCACGGCGGCTACGCTGGTCAATTTGACCTCGCCGGGCACGCCCATCACGCTGCTCTCCGCCGGGACGGCCAATCTTTTGGCGAAACATTTCAGGCTTGGCCGAAGTCCGAAACGCATTGCCGACGTAGTCGAAAACGGCAGGCAACTTACGCTTGACGCGGGCTTGGCTGCCTCCGGGCAGGGAGATACACGACACGAACGGCTTTTTCTCGTCATGGTCAGTTGTGGTTTTGACGCCGATGTCGTCAATGGCGTTCATGCCCACCGTGAAAAACGTTTTTTATCGGGCCACAAAAAAGGAGCGCATATTTCGTATCTTTCTTACATAAAGCCCATTTTGAAATCGCTGATCGGTTATCGTTTCCACAAAATGCGAGTCGAATTGCACGATGGGGCGAGCTGGACAGACATCAGCACCGAGGCACGCTGGGGATTTTTCTTCAACATGAACCGCTATGGCTGGGGCTTACCGCTCGCGCCCTATGCCAAGGAGAATGACGGACTTTTGGATCATGTTCTCTTTCGCGGCGGCACGGTGGCACACGGCATGTTCTACGTCGCAGCCGCCCAGTGCTTCAGTATGCACCGCTATGTGACTTGTAGCGATATGGGGCAGGCAAAAAAATTCCGTATTACATCGGATGCCGCCATTCCCTTTCAACTCGACGGCGATCCGGGCGGCACGGTGACACCCGCTGCGTCTCTGGAAATCGAAGTCATTCCCAACCGCCTGTCATTTCTTGTACCGCGATAGGCCGCACATGGTCGGTAGACGAGAGGTGAGGTATTTCGCGTATTTTTTCGCCTGTCTTGAAATGGTTGCCTCCTTGCGGTTATACTACACGTATTGCCGAAACATGATTGCTAGGAGCAGTAACAATATCATCCGCCTTGACGGGGATGGCATGAAACAGAGGAGCATGAAGTAAAAAAATCGGCGGAATCTCAAGCTCCTTGACGCCTCTACTCCGGCCTTCGTTGTTGCCATATTAACGTTAGAAAACAGGTCTCATGCTTCAGTTCCTCGACAACCATCTCAATCCGTTGTTCCTGCGCGAACTGCGCAAACTCGTGCGCAACAGGTTTATTATCGTTCTCATCAACTTGTTCATCGCCATGCTCGTGTTGGTCGGCATGATGGGCGTGCTGTTTCAAAATTCGTCGCAACTCACCGGCACGGGCGGCGATCTGTTTGGCGGCCTGACAGCGGTCATGGTCATCACCTGTTTTCTGGCCGTCGTGGTTTATACGGCCTCGACCACGTTCTCCGAACGCCTCGGTGGCGATCTCATGTACGCCTCGGCCATGAAACCACGGGCCATCGTTTTCGGCAAAGCCTGGGCCGGGGGCGTGCTGACCGTGCTGTTTATGAGCATCACCGCTCCCTTTGTCATGCTCGCCTACCTCCTGCGCGGCTTGGACATCGAGTGGGTGGCACTGTCGTTTTTGTACGTCTTCATCGTTATTCAGGTGCTCAACGCGGCGGCCATCTGCCTATTTTTCAATGTCAAGTCAAGAATACAAGTAGTTTTCTTGCTCGGTGTCGGCGGCTTCGCTTTTCTATGGACACTTGCCATCATTGTTAGTAACTTGATGTTCACCGCCTATCGGGGGGCGCGATTCGATCTATGGCAAGCCGTAGCGAGTCATGCTCTCTTGGCTCTCGGCATCATAGCATTGCTTCTGGCCGCCGCCATCGCCTCCATTTCACCGCCGACCTCGAACCGGCTTTTGCCGTTGCGATTGACCGTTACGACCATTTATCTTCTTTCGCTGTTGTTCTGCCTGCTGGTTCCTTCATTGAGCGGCGCGAGTGCCACCTTGGAAATTTGGATGCACGCTTGGGCCTTTACCTTGTTCCCGCTGATGCTGCTGGCCGTCTGTGAGCGCGATACGTGGCATGATCGAATCAAAAAAACCGTGCCGAAAAATGTTCTGCTCCGCGTCCTGGCCTTTCCGTTTTACACAGGCTCGCCAAATGGTCTCGTCTGGGTGGCCTTACTGGGGGCGGGCGTAGGACTGGTCCACTGGTTTTGGAGTCCGGGCACGAAACTCGATGTGACGGCGCAATTCGGGCTTTTTACGTTCGATTATTGTGTGACGGCCTTGCTGTTGCGAGAATTTTTTCTCCGGCGATGGCTTGACGCGGGAAAAACGTGGATCGTTGTCGTGTGTATTCTGCTTATTTGTACGCTGGGCGGTATGCTGGCCTTTTTTCTCGTGCAATACAACGAACTCACGCACGGCGATTTTTTGGATGCTTACGAGGACAGCGTCTTTTCCATCCTGAACCCTTTCATGGGTAGGGAGTCGGGACACAATATCTCATTACCGTGGGTTCCGCCGCTTTGCTGGGCGGTATTGCTGGGGTTGCCGCTGGGCGCGTGGTTTATTTGGAAAGTCGCCCGTTTTTCGCCCTTTGCCGCTACGGAAAGCATGACACTGGAGCAGGCCGAGGCCGCCGTGCGCGAGGCAGATGCGAATCCGATGGTGCAGAGCGAAAGAGAGCGGGAGAGGAAGTTGAGAGGGGATAATTGACAAGGGCCAATGGACAATTGACAATTGGAAACGCGAGCGGCTGCCCGCCCTCACCACTCGACCCTCATCACCCCTAGTCCCTGACCCCTAAATGTCCGACCCCAACTTTGAAGACATTATCCAGCGAGCGCAAAGCGTTGGCATCCTGACGCCGGGGCAAGTCAATGACATCTGGGCCGAAATCGGTACGCGGGATGTTGACGCCGACCAGTTCCTGCGCGCAGCTCTGCGCCGTGGGTTTCTGACCAATTATCAGATTGATCGGCTTGTGGCGGGCGACTCCGTAGGCTACTTCTTCGGGCCGTACAAGGCTCTCTACATGGTCGGGGCCGGTACATTTGCGAGGGTCTTTCGTTCCGTTCATCGGGAGAGCGGTGATGTGTGTGCGGTCAAGGTGCTCCGGGCGAGATTCAGCGACAACGCCGCCTTTATCAACCATTTTCTCAATGAAGCAAAAATCGTTTCAAAACTCACGCACCCGAATATCGTGCCGGTGCGAGGAGCGGATTCCAGCGGTTTCTTGCATTTCATGGCCATGGATTTCGTTGAAGGCCAAACATTGCGGGAATTTTTGAAAATTCGGAAAAAAGTCGAGGCCAAAACCGTGGCACAAATTGGCATCGACGTGTGCAGCGGACTTGAATATGCGCTGCGCTCACAAAAATTACCGCACCGCGACCTAAAACTCAGCAACGTCATGCTTTCCTCGGATGGCCAGTCGCGCATCGTCGACTTCGGCCTCGCTTCGATTGCGCAGGAAAAAGGCGGCGAGGAAATTCCGTTTTTACGCAATCAGCAATCGATTGATTACATCGCTCTGGAAAAAGCGTCGGGCGCGCCGAAGATGGACCCCCGTAGCGATCTGTATTTTCTCGGCTGCATGATGTACCACCTCATCAGCGGCCAGTCGCCCTTCGTGGAGACGAAAGACAGGGCGAAACGTATGGACCGGAACCGTTTTTTCAATGTCAAACCGGTGCAAACGGTGGAGCAGGGCATTCCCGGCGCGTTTTCGTTCATCGTCAATAAGGCTTTGATGGTCAATGCCGAGCAGCGTTACCAAAGTCCGACCGAAATGCTTGTCGATCTGCGCGGCGTGCTCAAGCGGCTTGAATCCGGCGGCGGTGACGAGTCGGCGGCGACATTGCGGCATGATGGACTGAACGCTCTCCGTGAAGATCGGGAAGAACGGATGCAAAAATTGACTAAGCCGACGATCATGGTTGTTGACGCGAGTCCGAAAATGCGACAAGGCCTCGAAAAATTGATGATGCAGCTTGGTTACGATGTCGTAAGCATCGCGGAACCGGATGAAATCATGAACAAATTCCGTGAAAACGATTTGGTGGCCCAGTGCATTGTTTTTAACGCTCAGTCGCTTGGAATGCGAGCCGTGCGAGGCTTCAACGACTTTGCGCAGCACCGCGGCCTAAAAGACGTGGCGGCCATTTTATTACTCGACGCCAGCCAAGCCGACTGGGCCGAAAATGTCACGCCGCAACACCATCGTGTTGCGCTGACCATGCCCGTCACTGTCAGGCAATTCCGCGAGGCCATGACCTGGCTGCTGGAAGGGTTTGGGAAGAAGTGACGAACAAATAGTGAATGACGAGCCGTGGCCTGTGGACGCGGGTGAAGCAAATTTAGCGTGGGTGCGCGCCCTCGAATGCTCATCGATTATGGATTTTCAACAACCCCCGACTCAATTCTACGGCAGGACATGGATATTTTGGTCGGGGCTTTGGGTTTTAGGTCCCGTATCGATGTTTTTGATCCTCATGGGCCTGTTGATAGGTGTGTTGGTAAATTCTCCGACCACAAGCGATATTGAGGGAGCCATAGGCCTGATTGTCATGGGATCGTTACTTTTGTTGCTCGCACTCTATTGCCTTTTCCAAGTGCTGGCTTGTCAACAGCCGATTCTCAAAATCTACCAAGAGGGGGTCAAGATTCGGACGATTGGCTCGCGTGTGGCGATGCCGTTTGAGTGTTCTCCCATCACGTTCTTTTTTTTGAACCTAATACACCTGCCTGTTGTTGTGCTGACGTTCGTTGCGGCATGGCAAATAATCACCCTCAAAGCGTTCCGAATCCGTGCAGAATTTGTGGATTGGGCCTGTATTGAAATCACGCAACCGGAAAAAGGGTCGCTCGCGGTCGTTGCTTGGCTTAAGTCGGAAAACGACGAAACCATTGAAAATCCCTGCACGTTTTCTTACGAAGCGAGTTCCTTCGGAATGCCTCTCGACAAAGTATACGGAGCATTGTTGTATTATTATCGTTTCCGCGAAACATTGCCGAGTTGGCAGGAAGAAAAGAATATGTTTGATTGTCAACGATATGATGTAAGACGGTGGTGACTGTCCGACTAACCCCCTCACTTCTTGTCCCTCTACCACATGCTCTTTTTCTTTTCCGCCGGCGAGCCGAGCGGCGACATTCACGCGGCGGAATTGATCGAAAAAATCCGCAAGTATCTGCCCGCTGCCGAGTTCGTCGGCTTCGGCGGGCCACGCATGGAAGCGGCGGGCTGCTCGCTCCTGCATGACATGACCAAGATGGCCGTCATGTGGGGGTTTCAGGTCATTTCCCGTTACCTGACCTTTCGCAGACTGGTCGGTGAGGCAAAACGGTATTTTCGCACGAATAAAGTCGACGCCGTCGTACTGGTCGATTATCCCGGCTTCAACTGGCATATCGCAAAAGCCGCGAAAGAGCGGGGCATTCCCGTCTACTATTTCATGCCGCCGCAAATTTGGGCCTGGGCACAGTGGCGGATCAAGAAAATGCGAAAAAACGTCGATGTCGTGCTGTGTGCCTTGCCGTTTGAGTATCACTGGCTGTGGCAGCGCGGTTGCCGGTGCGTGTACATCGGTCATCCGTTTTTTGAAGAGATTCGCACCAAGAAATCCGATCCCGCCTTTCTGGAACATTTTTATAAAGAGCACGGCGACGGCCCCGTCTTGACGATCCTGCCCGGTTCACGCAATCAAGAAGTGGTGGCGAACTTGGACGACATGCTGAACACGGTGGAAAAAGTCCGGTCGTTACAGTGCAATGTCAAACCGGTCATAGCCGCCTTCAGCGAAGAGCAGATGATCTACATCCATGACCGACAGAAGGAACTCAAGACATCGGTTCCGATTTTCGTCGGCAGAACGACGGAACTCATTCGCGCCGCCGACTGCTGCTTGGCCGTATCGGGCAGCGTGTCCCTCGAACTGTTGGCCTGCAACAAGCCGACGGTGATTTATTACCGTGTCGGAAAGTGGCCGATGTTGATTCAGCGGTTTTTCCGCCGCACTCGTTACATTACGCTTGTCAACTTGCTGGCTGTTGACCGCCTGCACCTACAACAACGCGATCCGTGGGGACGTTCGCCTCTGTTTTATGAAGATTCGCAAAGGATCATTCCCGCCGAGCCGGGGCCTGTTGACCGCAGCCGCATGTTGTTTCCTGAATTTCTGACGGCGACGGATCGTTCCAATGACGCGGCGGCGCATTTGATCTACTGGCTTTCCGACCCGGCGCATTTGGCGGCACAAAAACGGCTGTTGGATGAATTGCTTTGTGATGTCGACACCGTCGAATCGCCTCTGAAACGCGCGGCACTCACGCTGCTTGCTCTCGGCGGTTAAAACGCAAGCGTCCTCTATTTTCCCTTTCCTATGTTCAATACTCCACCATCCCCTTACGACGTTTCCTTTCGCTTTCTTGGCTTTGCGGTGCGTGTGCATCCGCTTTTTTGGATAATTTTTCTGTTTCTGGGTGCGCAGTGGGAAATCCCTGACGGCAATCTTGGGCCGTGGCTGTGTAACCTAGCGATTTTGATCGCGGCGGTCTTTGTTTCCATTCTTGTGCATGAACTCGGCCACGCGTTGGTCTTTCGCCACGTTTTGCATGTGCCGTCAAGTATTGTGCTTCACGGTTTCGGCGGCGCGACCATGCCGCACTATCCGCATCGAAGACAGGCCGGCGTGATAGGATTGCTCAACGAAGTGCTGCTGAGTGCCGCCGGGCCGCTGGCGGAATTTCTGCTGGCCGGTGTTTTGGGCCTCTTTCTTTTTCTGCTACAAATGACGGGAACATTCAACCTGTTCCCGGAAAAAACGACGATTCTGAACATGGCCAACCCGGCGTCGTTCTTTGTCGTCTTCATGCTTTACACCACCGCGATCTCGGTTATCTGGGGCGTGTTCAATCTTTTGCCGATTTATCCAATGGACGGCGGTCACATCGTGCGGGAAATTTTCGCGTACTTTTCGCCACGAAACGGCATCGGCCATTCGCTTATGCTGTCGATGTTGTGCGCCGTTTTGCTCGCCGTCTTGGCCTTTCAATACGGACAAATTTTTATCGTGCTTTTGATGGCTTACTTTGCGTATCAGAATTACAGTGAACTGTCGTCGTTCCGAACATAGCGGGCTATCGCTTCCAATAGGAGGTTTTTCCCGCACCTCGCTGCGATTGAAATGACATGTTGTTTCTAAAATGAAAAAAATTGTAATTATTTTTTGAAAATCATTGGAATACTCTTGAACGTTTCAAAAAAATGTGTAATCTTTTGTCTATTGATTGTGATTAGCATGTTGTTACGCGATCCGTCATTCTTGTAACGTCATTCGCGTAACAAATCACTGCCCCGCCGAATTGTTTGGCCAGAGCGAAGCTGAGGAGTCGCACCGCGTTGAGAAATGCGGTGCGATCCCGGAGTCGGAAAACGCCGTGTCAAATTGATACGCAGGTCAGTCAATGCTTGCAATCGACCTGTTTCGAGGAATACAACGATGTGGGGGAAAGTCAATCGTCCGTTCATGGTGAAGGGACGCCCCTGTTTGTCGGCGAGGCGAATGCGAGACCGGTATAACGCCGTTTTCAAATTTTTGTTTCACCGATTAACTCTTTTAGGAGATGGGATAACTATGCCGAAAAAAGCCGTCAAGAAAGCCGCCGTCAAAAAGGCCGCTACGAAGGTTGCCAAGACCGCCGTGAAAAAGGCTGTCAAAAAAGTGGCCAAAAAGGCCGTGAAGAAAGTCGCCAAGAAAGCCTGTAAAAAGGTTTGCAAGAAAGCCTGCAAAAGCATGTAGGTTTTTCGATGTGAAGAATGCGACGTTTCTTTTATTGACGACGCCGCGCTTTGGGGCGTCCACGATTCCGATTCTTTTCGGCGTCGCGGACGCTTTTTGCTATACGCTGTCAGCAGCGGTGACACCGACTGCCACACCGACTGCCACACCGACACGTTCATTCTCTTTCGCAGAGGCATCATGTCAAAATCCGAAAACAATTCTCCCAACATCTCGCGCCGCGACATGCTGCGGCTTGGCGGACTCGGCCTCGCCACCGCCGCTTGTCCCGGTCTGTTGCAAGCGCAACTTCAAGAGCCGGCAACTGTGTTGCCGGATACGCCGCCCGGTGTGCCCGACAGCAGCAAAACGCACGTCGTCATCACGGCGGACAATCCTGCGCTGCTGCGAGACCGGGCAAAATGTATTCGCTGCGGAAAATGCCTCGACTACTGTTATCGCACGAATACCGTGCAGGGGCATCGCTCGTCGGAAGGCCGGCTTTCGTGCATTCACTGCGGCCAATGCTCGATTCGTTGCGAGACGAAATCCATCACGGAGCGTTCGGCGGTGTCGGAGTTTCTCGCCGCACTGGACGACCCAAAAGTGTGTGTGGTCGCCACGACCGCCCCGTCGGTGCGTGCTTCGCTGGGCGAGATGTTTCGTGTAGAGTATCCTCTCTCCTCAGGAGTAGACTTAAAAAATCACTCCACCATAGTGCTTGACCCCTTTCCACTCGGCACAAACGTCGAACGCGAAATGGTGACGGCCCTGAGAATGCTGGGCTGCGATTATGTTTTCGACGCGACTTTCGGGGCCGACTTGTGCGTCATGGAAGAGGCAACGGAACTGTTAGAGCGACTGAAACAGAAACCGGAACAACCGCTTTACACGAGTTGCTGTCCGTCGTGGGTACGTTTTGCTGAATTGTTTTACCCGCAAATTTTGCCCAACATTTCGACGACAAAAAGTCCGTTGCTCATGCAAGGGGCGATGATAAAAACGTACTTCGCGGAAAAGCAGGGCATTGATCCGAAAAAGATTTTCCACGTCGCTCTCATGCCCTGCACGGCGAAAAAGGCAGAGATTCAACGCGCAAACTCGAACGTCGATCTTGTTCTCACGACACGAGAACTCGGTGCGGTGTTACAGGCAAAGGAAATTGACCTAGCAGCACTATCTGCTCAACCCCCTCACCCTAATCCTATCCCCGGAGGAGCGAGGGGACGGAATGCGACGACCTACGACAATCTTCTCGGTCGCGGCAGCGGCGGCGGTTTGGCTTTCGGACGGTCGGGCGGCGTGATGGAATCGGCACTTCGCACGGCCTACTTTTTGCACAACAACGAAGATGCTCCGCTCACGAAGGACGTGGAAATTCGCGGAACCACGCAGACGGTCAACTGGGTCAATCCCATGCCTCACGCCTCTCGCATTGCCGGTGTGCGGACGGATACGGTTGCCTTCGGCGACCGAGAACTCCGCGTGGCCGTGGTTGAAACGCCGGGCAGCGAGCGTGGCCTGCTGGACGCGATGGAGCATGACGGCGAACGATTCGATTTCGTCGAGGTGATGGCCTGTCCGGGCGGCTGCTTGGGCGGCGGCGGACAACCTTGCCCGGCAGAGCTTGACAAGCTGCAAGATATCATCGCTGCACGAAAATCGGCTCTGCAAACCGGCATCGACCAGTGCCGAGTTCGCTTGTGTCACGAAAACGAGGACGTAAAACGGGTCTACGAGGAATTTCTTGAAAAGCCGTTCGGTGAAAAAGCGAAGGAAATGTTACATGAGGTATCCCGTGAGCCGCCGCCCACGGCACGCGCCGAATATTGACAACGTCTGATGATCCCGCTAGAATATCACGTTGACACTTTTCATTTTTTTGTCAAAGTCAAAAAAGAGGAAAACATCAATGACAAATCGGCGGGTTGTTGTGACGGGAATGGGCGTGGTCAGTGCGCTGGGCGTGGGCCTCGATTCTTTTTGGAATGCCATCAAGACCGAACAGTGCGGCGTAGGCCCGATCACTCGTTTTGATGCCTCTCACATGCCTTGCCGCATTGCCGCCGAAATCAAGAATTATCATTCTGAAGAGCATTTCGACAAACGGACGATACAGCGGATGGCCCTGTTTTCGCAGTTTGCCGTAATTGCCGGGCGGGAAGCGTGGAAGGACGCGGCTCTCGATCAATTTACATTCGATGATCCTGATCGTTGCTGCGTGATTTTAGGTAACGGAATTGGCGGCCTCGAAACGGATGACGAGTCGCACCGGAAACTTTTTGAAAAAGGCGTGGCGAAACTGCCGGCCATGACCATTCCGAAACTGCTGGCTAACGAAGCGGCAGGCAATCTGTCGATGGACTTGGGCATCAAAGGCACGGCACTCACCATTGTCACGGCCTGTGCTTCCGGCACCGATGCGGTAGGCCAGGCGCTAGATCGCATTCGCGCCGGCAGGGCGGAGGTCATCCTGACCGGCGGCACGGAAAGCACGATCACAGAATACGGTCTCGGCGGTTTTTGCCAGCTCAAGGCACTAAGCACGAATTTCAACGACACGCCGCAAAAGGCCAGCAGACCGTTTGACAAAGACCGTGACGGTTTTGTGATGGGCGAAGGGGCGGGCATTCTCGTACTGGAAGAACTTGAACATGCGAAAAAACGCGGCGCGAAAATTTACGCCGAACTGGCCGGTTATGGCTCCACCGCCGATGCGTATCATTTGACCGCCCCCAGTCCCGACGGCGAAGGGGCCGCCCGTGCGATCCGGCTCGCTCTGAAAGACGCCGGCCTTTCTGTTGCAGATATTGATTACGTCAATGCGCACGGCACGTCGACGCCGACGAATGATCCGGTGGAAACGCTGGCGATCAAGACGGCATTCGGCGACCATGCGCATCGATTGGCGGTGAGTTCGACGAAAGGTATGACCGGCCACGCGCTGGGGGCCGCCGGAGGGCTGGAAGCGATTATTGCAACGCTGGCCGTGCGAGACGGCTTTTTTCCGGCCACGATCAATCTTGATGAAGCGGATGAAGCCTGCGATCTGGATTATGTGCCGAACAAAGGAAGAAGCGGCGAAATCCGAGCCGCCATGTCCACGTCGCTTGGATTTGGTGGACATAACAGCGTGGTGGTCGTGCGGCAGTATTTCACGGTTTGAGATGAACGGAGCTGCGTCCGGCGAGCGAGGCGCTGAACATGTAACATTACTTGGCAGCAATTTTACGAGGATCACCATGACACGGCAAGTTTTTTTGTAGCGACGCTTTTGGCGGTGTGTTTCATCGCCATTTTTCGGAACGTCCTCGCCGCCGAAACGGAGGCGACCGATTTTGAAACGTTTTTTGACGATATGCCGGAAGCCCGGGTCGTACAAACCTTCGACAGTTTTCCTGCTTTCATCCGTAGCGTGGCCTTGGTCGCCCCGGACGGTTCCGCCTTGATTTCGGCGACTTCCACAAGGCGAGACGGCAAATCGGTCATGGAATTTTTTCAATGGAGCATGGCCGATCAAAAAATCGTGCAATCCGTTGCCGGTCTCAGAAGCGGGGTTGTCGAGGCCGGTCTTTCCGCTAACGGTCGCGTGCTCGCCGCGGGTTCCTTCGATGGCAGCGTTCTGGCATGGGATTTGAAGAGCAATAATTCGATTGAAGTTCGTCCGCATGAGCAATTCCTCGGCCAGATCGCCATTTCGCACGATGGAAAAAATGTTGCGACGGCAGGATTGCAAGACGCAACCATCAAGGAAACGTCGTTCAGCGTCAAACAAAATCACCCGTCCCGAATCGTCCTGAAGCAAGAGCCTCGCACGCAATGTTCCTCGCTTGCCTATAGCCCGGACGGACGTTTACTAGCCGCAGGAATTGCATCGCGGGGAGTGATCGTTTGGGACACGAAAACGCTGAAACAGAAATGGGAACAAAAAGCCCGTTCCAAAGCGGAGCAAATTATCTTCACCCCGGATTCACGCACGCTGATCTCGGTCGAATTCAATACGAAGATCACGCTTCGGGACGCTCAAACCGGCGAGCGGCAGGCCGTGATGACGCCCAAAGGATTTCCGATACACCGTGCGTGCGTGTCGCCCGGCGGGAAATGGCTCGCCACGGCGGGAACGGAACAATCGTCGGAAAAACAAACCGTCGTGGTCTGGAATCTGAAAAGCCGAAAGGGAATTTTGCGCTACACCTTGACGGATGAGCAGCAATTTCCGCCGCAACCACGGTCGCCGGATACAAGCCGCGTTGCCTTCCTGCCGGATGAGTCCGGCTTGGTCATATTCGGCAAAAAGCCGTTCGTTATCGGACTTGCCCCATAACCTCCACAATCTCCGTAATCGCACATGCCTTCGTGCCGCCGTCTCGCAAGTCCTTGATCTGACACATTCCCGTTTCAAATTCATTTTCGCCGATGATAACGGCGTAAACATAGCCGCGCCGGTCGGCGTACTTGAGTTGCTGGCCCAGCTTTTTCGGCTCGCAAAACAGTTCCACGCCGATTCCCTGCGAACGCAACTTTAACGCAATTTCCAGATAATCGGCCAAACGGGTCTCCACAAAAAAAGGCAAGAACACCTTCACCGGCGTGCCGACTTTGTCGATCATGCCCAGTTCTTCCAAGGCGGCGATCAACCGGTCAAGTCCCAGCGAGCCGCCCACGCCGGGCAACTTCTGTTTCGTGAAGAGACCGGCCAAATTGTCGTAACGCCCACCGCTGCACACGCTGCCGATGCCGGGAAGATCGTCCAAAAACGTTTCATAAATCGTGCCGGTGTAATACTCCAGTCCCCGCGCAATCGCAACGTCAATTCGCAACCGGTCCTCCGGAAAGCCCGCCGCATCACAAGCACGGCACACGACGGCAAGTTGTTCGACACCCGCCTCACCCAGCGCATTCCCGGCCAACATTTTTTCCAGTGCAGCGATGATTTCGTCGTTCGGGCCGGTCAAATTCGCAAGCTCCAGCACGGCTTTGCCTTGCGATTCAGAAATTTGTGCCGCATCCGTCATTTCCCGCAGCACGGCATCGCGGCCCGCTTTGGCCAACTTGTCCACGGCACGTAACACCGGTACGGCCTTGTCCGCAATGCCATGTTTGTCCAGCAGGCCGCCGAGCACTTTTCGGTTATTGATACGGATTTTGAATTTCGTGAACGTCGCGCCCGATTTCAGATCGATCCGCTCCATCAGGTCGTTGATGACCAGCGCGGATTCGATGTCGGCCACGATAGATTCCGTGCCGATGGTGTCAAAATCGCACTGCATGAACTCGCGGTATCGGCCTGCCTGCGTATTTTCGCCCCGCCACACTTTTCCGTAATGGTAACGCTTGAACGGAATCGGTAGTTCGGCCAAGTGCTGCGCCGTGTACCGGGCAAGCGGAACGGTCAAGTCGAAACGCAGACCGACGTTCCGGCCTCCATGATCTTCAAACCGGTAAAGCTGCTTGTCGGTCTCCTCGCTGCCTTTTCCGAGCAAAATGTCGAGGTATTCCAGCGACGGCGTATCAATCGGGCTAAAGCCGTAAGAGCGGTAAACACCGACGGCCATTTCGATAAGCCGTTCACGAGGCAACATGACATCGGGCAGAAAATCGCGGAAACCTTTGAGCGTGCGGGGAGTAATCATTGTAGGTCGATGAAGAACGCGTCCTGGTGAGTGCGAATAGGCGAATGGAGGTGAAATTATCCCATGCGCCCTCCATTTGTCAACTTAGGACGAATCATCCCCCCTTGCCATTGCCCATTCCAAACGGATAATGTTTTATCCATTTCAACATAACTTTTTGAGGAGATAATTGTGTACGATTCTGTTGCCGTTGTTGGGGCCACCGGGGCCGTGGGGACGATCATTCTCAAATTGCTTGAGCAGCGAGCTTTTCCGTTCAAGACCATCAAATTTCTCGCGTCGAAACGCAGTGCAGGCAACAAACTCACATTCCGAGGCCAAGAGTACACGGTCGAGGAAATGACGCCGGAATCCTTTGAGGGCGTTCAACTTGCAATAGCTAGCACGCCGGATGAAACCGCCCGCGACTTTTGCCCGGAAGCCGTCAAACGCGGCTGTATCGTCATTGACGAAAGCGGCTATTGGCGAATGGACCCGACCGTGCCGCTCATCATCCCTGAAGTCAATCCCGAAGCGATCAGGAATCATCAGGGGATTATCTCCAGCCCAAACTGCTCGACCACGCAGCTTGTGGTGGCCTTGAAGCCGCTGCATGATTTCGGCAAAATTACCCGCGTGGTCGTCAGCACGTATCAAGCCGTCAGTGGTGCTGGTCTGGCCGGGACGCGCGATCTGGAGAACGGTTCCCGTGCGATTTTAGACGATAAAGAGTTTAGCGGCGAATGCTTTCCGTATCCGATTGCCTTCAACTGCATTCCGCAGATCGGCGGCGTGAAAGAGAAGGGATACACCTCGGAAGAGCTGAAACTGCTGTACGAAACGCGAAAAATTCTGGGCGATGACACGATCAAGGTCTGCCCGACGGCGATCCGCGTGCCGGTTGCGAACTGCCACAGCGAAAGCATTTTGGTCGAGACGGAAAAGAAAATCACGGTCGAAAAGGCCCGCGAACTTTTCGCCGCCATGTCCGGCGTGGTGGTGATGGATGATGTGGACAGAAAGTCGTACCCGATGCCCAGCGTTTGCTCAGGCCGGGACGAAGTTTTCATTGGCCGCATCCGTGAGGACTTGTCATTTGACAATGGCTTGGCATTTTGGTGCGTAAGTGACAATTTGCGAAAAGGTGCCGCAACGAACGCAGTACAGATCGCGGAATTGTTGCAAAAAAGTTGAGAAAAACTCAGATAATTCGCCTTGTCCGATTTTTGAAAATCTGATACATTGCCCCGGCCTGCCCTGAGTTTTATCGTCTGGGGGCACTTACGTTCCCGGCCCGTTTTGTTCTTATCGCATTCGCGGTTTCAGCACGGAAATTCCCAGCGGCGGGAAAAACGCCTCAATCGAAGCCGGTCTGTCATGCGAGCACTCGTTCGAGGCTTGAATGCCGGGGCCGTTGCCCGTGTTGCTGCCGCCGTAAACTTCTGAATCGCTGCTGAAAATTTCTTCGTAATAACAGTTGATCGGCACGCCTAATTTCATGCGACGTGGAACCGGCGTGAAATTGCACAAAACTAGGAGGAAATCTGGCCATTCTTTCGCCTTCCGAATGAACGCGAACGTGCTGGATTCCCAGTTGTGGCAATCGATCCATTCAAAGCCCCGGCCATCGAAATCCAATTCATAGAGAGCCGGCTCGTTTACGTACATTTTATTGAGGTCGGCGATGCAACGCTGTAGGCCTTGGTGCGGCTCCCACTGCATCAAATGCCACTGCAAGCTCTCGTCGAAATTCCATTCATTCCACTGGCCGATTTCGTCGCCCATGAAGGTCAGTTTTCGACCGGGGTGCATCCACATAAAGCTGTACAAAAGCCGAGCATTGGCGAATTTTTGCCACAGATCACCGGGCATTTGGTCCAAAATCGAGCCTTTACCATGCACAACTTCATCATGCGAAAGCGGCAGGATGAAATTCTCGTGGAATGCGTAAATCAAGCTGAACGTCAGTTCGTCATGGTGAAATTTGCGGTGGACGGGGTCATGCCGCATGTAACGCAACGTGTCGTTCATCCAGCCCATGTTCCATTTCATGGAAAAGCCGAGTCCTCCGCAGTACGTTGGCCGTGACACGCCAGGCCAAGCCGTCGACTCTTCGGCAATCGTAAGCACGTTCGGAAATTGAATGCCGATTTGCTCATTAAGCTGCTTCATAAAATCGATGGCCTTGAGATTTTCACGACCGCCGTATTCGTTCGGAATCCAATCGCCCGCCTTGCGGCTGTAGTCGAGATACAACATGGAAGCGACCGCATCGACTCGCAAGCCGTCAATGTGATATTTGTCGAGCCAAAACAAGGCATTGGAGACGAGAAAATTGCGAACTTCATTCCGTCCATAGTTAAAAATCAGCGTGCCCCAGTCGCGGTGCTCGCCCTGTTTGGGGTCGGCATGTTCGTACAAGGCCGTGCCGTCGAACTGACGCAGGCCATGCCCGTCGCGTGGAAAATGCGCCGGAACCCAGTCGACAATCACACCGATGCCATTTTGATGACAAAGATCGACAAGATACATAAAATCTTCCGGGCCGCCAAACCGAGCGGTGACGGCGAAGTAACCAACAATCTGGTATCCCCAGCTGGCTGAGAGCGGATGTTCCGCGACGGGCAAAAGTTCAAGGTGGGTGTAGCCCATTTCTTTGACGTATTCGACCAGTTGGTCGGCCAATTCGCGGTACGAGAGCCATCGGCCCGGATTGTCGCCCGGTCTGCGCCACGAACCGAGATGGACTTCATAAATCGACATCGGTTTGTGCAGCCAGTCGTTGTCCACCTCGGCACGCTGCCGCAGCCATGCTTCGTCGTTCCATTTGTATCGATCCAGATCAACGACTTTCGAGGCGGTGTAGGGGGGCAGTTCGGCATAAAAACCCACCGGATCGGACTTTTCAAACACGGCGTCGGCGCTGCGAACGAGATATTTATAGGTATCCCATTCCTTTGCACCCGGCACAAAAACCTCCCAGAAACCGGACGGAATGTGCTTGAACATGGGGCTGGCCGTGCCATTCCAACCGTTAAATTCGCCGATCACACTGACGGCGGTGGCATTGGGTGCCCAGACGGCAAAGTTGACGCCCTTCACGCCGTCGACTTCTCTGAAGTGCGCGCCGAGTTTGTCGTAACTCCGCCAGTGATTGCCTTCACCGAGCAGGTAGAGGTCGTAATCGGTCAAAAAATCATTTCTCACAATTTTTTTGGGGGCAGGGATAGTTACGGGGGGGCTCTTCGGCATGTTGGACTCCTCAAGACTGTGTTCACCTGTGACCGTCATTTGCCGACATGTTTGCTCGGCGGTTCTTCAGATTATATCGATCAAAATCCAATCTCGCAAGTTGCGTGTCGATCCGATCTGAAAAATCGGATTACATACAATTTGAAAACAGGCAACTTGCGTGAAATGCGGGTGTTGTGCGTTATTTTTTCTATTTTCAGCGTGTTCTGATTTTTCCAAATCTGCGTGATTTTACGGTCATAAAATGAAAAATCTCTCTTATCACGCTCGAAAGATTTTACTATACTCCGCGCGCATTACCGAAAATCCCTAGGTATAGAAATGCCATCGGCAGGCAAGGATTGCGCTGCCGCTTACTATTTATCAAGGAATAGAGTCAGATGAGTCGTGTCCAAATTGACCCTCGGAAAACGGATGTGCAGGGGTTACCAACGGAAGCCCCGAAGGTAGTGCCCAAAGATTCGGAGCGTTTTTGTCTGTTTTTGTTGAATATAAGAAGCGTCATATTGGGGGCGGTTTTACTGGCCCTGAGTTTTCAATTCGGTTGCCAGCCGCAGCAGCCGATCTATTTGGGCGAAACGGGAACTTATAAGACCCGCCTGAAAACCAAAGCCCTGCGTATCGACTATCCCGATGCGGAAGTGCCCTCAAGCATGGAAGTCTGCCAGTCGCTGGCCCCGCTGACGCTCGACAACCCGAATCCAACCGATTTCTGGGATTTGACACTGGAAGAAGCCATTCAGATGGCGTTGAAAAACAGCAAAGTCATTCGCTCGCTCAACGGCGTGAGTTTCTCGCAGGGCGGAGTGGGCGGCGTGCCCGGCACACTGCTCAGCGGTCCAACATCTGTGACCACGATTTACGATCCGGCCTTGATCGAAAGCGATCCACGTTACGGCGTCGAGGCCGCTCTGTCGCAGTTTGACGGCACGCTTCAGGCCGGGGCGAACTGGGTCAAAAGCGATGTCGGGCCGGCAGGCAGTGTCCGCAGCCGTTATTCGGGCAACAGTTTTTCCAATATGGACGACTATGGTGAATTTACCGTTGGAATCAATAAATATGCGCCTACGGGCGGCCAGTTCTACATGAACCACGGCAGCATGTACAGTGCGCCGGGGTCTGTTGACGGCATTCGTTCCTCGTGGTCGACGTATTTGGAAGGTGGTTTCACGCAGCCCTTGCTCCAAGGCAACGGCATTCAGTTCAACCGCATTGCCGGAGTTGGAGCCACGCCCGGCTTTTACAATGGCGTGGCCATCGCCCGGATCAGTGCGGACACGGCCTTGAACGATTTTGAGATGTCGGCTCGAAACCTCGTGGCCGACGTGGAAAAAGCGTATTGGAATTTGTATTATGCCTACCATTATCTCGAATCGGTGAAGTCAGGCCGGGACTCGGCGCACCAGACTTGGCAGCAAACTCACGCCAAGATGGTAGCTGGCGGCAAGGGCGGTGAAGCGCAGTTTGAGGCTCAATCCCGAAACAATTATTACACGTTCCGTGCCCAGACGGAGGTGGCGCAGAGTAATCTGTTCAAAACGGAAAACGTGTTGCGTTACATCATCGGTCTGACTTCGACCGATGGCCGACTGGTTCGCCCTGTGGATGATCCGATCATTGCCCCGCTGACGCTGGATTGGCGGAACGTCATGTGCGAAGCACTGTTGCGTTCGCCGGAATTACGGAAACAGAAATGGGATGTCAAACGCCGGGAAATGGAGTTGATTGCGTCGAAAAATTTCCTGCTGCCTCGCTTGGATTTCAACGCGGGCTATCTGTGGAGCGGCGGCGGAAAAGATTTGATCGATTCCCGGCGAGGCGATAACGCCTTTTCCAGCATGACCGGCGGTGATTATGCAAGCTGGGTGATGGGTCTCAACGCTTCGATGCCGTTCGGCTGGCGGAAGGAACTGGCCGGCGTGCAGAATGCCAAGCTAAATCTGACCAAGTCCCGCGCTCTGTTACAGGAACAGGAACTGGAACTCACGCATCAGCTTGCGGATTCATTCCGTGAAATTTCGCAGGCCTACCAGCAGAGCCGCACGATGCTCAACCGCCGGATCGCTGCCGATGACGAAGTGCGCTCGGTCAATGCCGCCTATCAGGTCGGTACGACGACACTCGACCAATTGCTTGACGCCCAGAAGCGTCAAGCGGAAGCGGAGACAGCGTATTACCGTTCCATTGTCGACTATAACCTGGCCATTATGACGCTGCATTATCGCAAAGGTTCGCTGCTTGAGTACAACAACGTCGCGCTCGCTGAAAGTCCGTGGCCTGCCAAGGCGTATTTTGACGCCAAACGCCGCGCTCGCGCCGAAACCGCCGCACATCATCTGAATTACGGTTTTACGCGGCCTAAAGTTATTTCGCACGGCCCCTACCGGCAGTTCCAGAACAATAATCATTTCTCGGAAGCGTTGCCGGAAGGTCACGAAGTTCCCGTTCCACAGGGCGAACCGATGCAGGCTCCATCGGCTCCGACCTTGATGCCGACTACACAATCGAGTAATATGCCGATGCCGACGGTGATGTCGGCGGCGCATCAGGTTCCGGTGGCGACCAATGCCGTCCGAGACAATACGCAAGTGTCGTTCACCACGCCGAGCGTTGCCAAGCCGGCCCCAACGCTAACGCCGACTCGGAATAATCGCTACACGGAGGGCGGTGCGCAAAGCAGTGCTCCTCGCAACACCCCGATTCCGCCGCTGTAGTATTGACGACGTTTGCGAATGAGAGCACGCCGCATTCCGCATGAAGAAATGCGACGTGCCTCTGTTGTTCTCTCGTTTTTCTTGCCTTTTCGCAATTCTGAGCTAAAATTGCCGGAGAGAGCTGTTGGCACTCGATGGTTTGTGATACCATTCCGTATGGTTTCTGCGTTTGGTTGCTGCTCGGATCACTGTGAAAAGACCATGACAAGAGAAATTTCAGCGTTGATACTGGTGACGGCATTGTTGGCGGTGTCGTCGGCCTCACTCCGTGCTCAGGCCCCGTTGCAAGTGGCCACGGAACACGCCCACCGTGCGGGGAGGTATGCCGATGACCATGCGGGCATTCATTCCGGCTCGTGGACTTTGAAGCGGGAGCAAATCCTTGAAGCGGAGAGCAAGGATGAGCACCGCAGTTGCCGCGATCCGCACTGCAATCGTTGTTCAAAACATCTTGCGGATTATGGCCACGAATACCAATACATCACCGGCCCCAGTCAGCGACAGCGTTGGTATCGCGGTACAGCCGGCACGATAGCCCCGGTAACGCAGCGAGGCTACGATCAACACGGCCTGCCTTACGTGCGGCGAGGCCAGCCCGGTGCGGTCATGTCTTGGGAATACCAGCGTGTTTTGAACCATGCCATCTGGGAGCAAGTGCAAGCTCGAAACGCGGTGGCCGCCGAAGAAGCCGCCGAAGACCGACACATTTTGCTGACCGAATTGCACGGTGTGGCCTTGGGATTGTTGGAGCAAAGCGAAGCACGATGGAATGAACTGAAGGATACCTGCACGGACTGTGGCGAAAACACGCGGGAGTATTGTGTCGCTAAAGCGCAGTATGAAAAAGATTGCAAATATGTTGTGGCCGTGGAACGAGAATTGACTGCCGCGAAGCGGACTTGGGAGAAACTGGCGTCGATTGCAAACGAAAAGGTTCGTGTTGCGCTCCTGAGCAAGGATGATGCCGACAGAGCCACGCACTTCAAACGTATTCAGCACAAACCGGCAAAGTATCAAGAAGTGCTGGCCGCCCGCGAAACGGAGACGGAACAGCAGGAAGTGCAATCGACAGAGCGACCGGAAGAGCCATAACTATTGCCCTCTCCCGGAGGAAGAGGGGATATATGTAAACGCAGTGGGTGGGAGAGCCGTGCCACAATCTCAAAACATTTCCTACGCTGTCGCCCGGTTTGCCGGTGTGCGGCAATTTTTTCTCACCGGTGTTCCGGCGGAAAATTTCATTTGTACCGGCGACGACACGCAGGGCCACGGCCTGACCGTACCGGATTGGCCACGACAGATTCGTAGTTTGCTGGAAGGTGTGCTCGCCGTTTTGGAACGCGAAAATGTTGCTAAAACGGTCGTGATGAGCAGTTTCTTCCTCGCCGACATCGGAAAGAAAGAACTTGTTCGCAGTCTTGTCGCCGAAATTATGCCCAAACATCTGGGAGCGTCGACGTTCATTCCGCAAGCTCCTGCCAGCGGCGGCGTGATAGCTCTTGAGCTGTGGGCCGTAGGTGAAATTGAGGGCGAAGAGGGCGGGGCGGAAACAAAAATTTCCTACGCAACCGATCCATTCGGCCACGTCGCCACGGCGAAATTCGCCGGTCTGCATTGGTTTTTCGGCGGTGACAACCGGCCCGGCGCGGACACCATCGGTGCTTACGGACGTTCGTTCGATGCCTTTCACCGTCTGAACGATCAGTTGCGGCAACATCGTTTTTCCGTTGAGCGGCTTGTTCGTACTTGGATTTATCAGGGGCATCTCGTGTTGCAGGAGGGCGACACGCAGCGTTATCGCGCACTCAACCGGGCACGCAGCGATTTTTTTCACGATCACGGTATCGAGAAATATCCGGCCAGCACCGGAATCGGTGCGGACGACATGGATGTAACGATTTCCACGCTGGCCGTTCAGGCGGAGAGAGAGGATTTCAAGGCCGTACCACTGGAAAATCCAAATCAGACCTCCGCTTTCGACTACGGGCCGGCCTACAGTCCGCAGAGTCCAAAATTTGCGAGGGCCATGGCTCTGGCCGTGGACAGGCCGGACAAATCCTGCTTGATTTTCATTTCCGGCACAGCCAGCATCACGGAATCGGAGAGCAGACATCTCAATGATGCAGCGGCCCAGACGGAATTGACGCTTGACAACATTACGCACCTGATTGACGGTAGGAACCTTGCGCGTCACGGTTTGCACGGCTTTCGTTCGGACTTGTCCAACTTGACATGCGTTCGTGTTTACGTCAAGCGGCCAAAAGATTTCGCAACCATCAGAGCCATCTGCGAAAAGCGATTGGGCAACGTACCAATTCTGTACACAATTGCCGACATCTGCCGCCCCGAACTGCTTGTGGAAATCGAAGGCTTTGCGGCGGTCAATCAATAGGCGACTGCCGCTCGGTCTCGATTAAAACATGGGATGATTCGCCTCTTTTCCAGTTTTTGCTTCCGACAAAAACCGCTCTTGTCCTAGCCGTCTGAAATCGCTAGCATTCGTTCCCTGTTGCCCTTCCGCATAAACATGGCCCGTAGCGCAGATCGTGCGAAGTGCGACGAGGCGAAGGAAGTGGCAACGCATTTCCGAAGTACAGTGCGCCGGGCGGCTTTCGTAATATCGGCTCAATTTTTACGCGGAGAGGAGAGTTGCTCAAACGACGAGCCGGTGACCGTGTCCCGGATTTATCGGGCTTCAGGCCCATACGGAGAATGTTATGCTCAAAATCATGGATGTCAGCACGAGCGGTCTCATCGCGCAGCGGGTGCGAATGACCGCCATTGCCAGTAATCTTGCGAACATTACGTCGTCGCGTAACGAATTTGGTGAACTCAAGCCCTACGATCCGCGGTTTGTCCTGTTTCAAGAGGACAACAGCATCGGCCCGAACGGCTCCGCCGGCGTGTTTGTCAAGGAAGTTGCGCGGGATGAATTGCCGCCGATCCGCAAATACGTGCCGTTTCACCCGGACGCCGACGAACAGGGCTTTGTCAATTTGCCGCGAATCAATCTCGTGACGGAATTTACCGACGCTGTTGAATCAGGCCGATCCTACGAGGCCAACCTCGGTGCCATCGAAGTGACGAAGTCGATGGCGAATCAGACGTTGAGAATTATTAGTTGAGCCACCATTGAACTCCCTCTCCCGGAAGGAGGGGGGAATGCCAAATTTCTCCTCGCTAATTCATGGACGGTATCAGTTACATTTACGGCGGAGTGAGCCGCATCGGGGCCTTGGAGCCGAAGACCGGGACGGGAAGGTTCACGTTCCGCATGGACCCGGACAGGCCCATGACGGCGGAAGAACTGAAAAAAACGTCGTTCAAAGACCTCATGCTCGGTGGCATCGGCGAAGTGAACATGATGCAGCAGCGAGCGGATCAGGCCGTGGAGAAAATGATGACCGGCGGCGAAATCGGCATGGCCGAGGTGCTCACCGCCGTCCAAAAAGCCGACATCGCCTTCAAAATGATGATGCAAATGCGCAATAAATTCGTGCAAGCGTACCAAGAAATTCAAAATATTAGAGTTTAGTCACTAGCACCGTGAAAGAACAATTGCTTAAAATCTACGCCCAGATTAAGGACCTTTTCCTGAGCATGACGCCGGGTAACCGGATCATTGCCTCGTTGCTGACGGCCACGCTGCTCGTCTCGCTCGGCTATCTGCTCGTCGGCAGCATCAAAACCGGCAACACGAAATCAAAAATGGTCGACGTACTCGACAGTTACGTATTTGATAATGAAGAAAAATACGCCGCGGAAACGGCACTGCGGGGGGCGGGCTTCGACGAGCATGAGTGGTCGAGTGGTGTGCTTCGAGTTTCCGCCAACAAAGTCAACGACTACACTGCCCTCATTGGAGAATCCGGTGCGCTAAAACTAAAGGGACGCGAACGCTATAACGCCGCACAGGACTCATCGCCGTGGGAAAGCGCGAAGATGATGGATGAGAAAAAAATAACTGCCAAGGAAATCGATCTCGCCAACGCCATTAAAAGATTAAGTGGCATTGATGAAGCGACGGTTAATTCGCATCTCCGACTCGATAGACACAATAAAGTTTGGGTCCGTGAGGAAAAGTATTCCGTCGGCGTGAACGTGAAAGCCACGTACAACAAACCTCTGGAAGACAACACGATCAGCGCGATTGGCATCCTCACGGCCAAAGCATTCGGCATTACAGACTTGAAGGAAATCAGTATTGTCGACGACAACAATCACACGGCCTACTACGGCAATGGCGCGGAGGTTTCCGGCGGCGGGGCGGGCGATTACATGAAACATCAAAAGCGTTATCAAGAGGAGTGGAAGGCACGAATTTATGAGTTGCTGCCCAACATTCCCGGCCTGAAAGTAGACGCCGAGGTCACGCTCACGGATTACATCAATAAAAGCGAATTTGGTGTCACGCATGGCAAGCCGACCATTCTGGCCGAACACGTCAAAGGCAGCGATTATGACAGTGTCGGCTGGGACCGCTTTGGACGTCCCGGCCAAGTGGCCCAACTAAGCAGGCCGCTCATTGATCCAGAGAATGGCATTGATGGCCGCGCTCGTACCAAGGAAACCCGGCATGAAGAGGAAAGAAACAATGCCTTGCAGGGCGTGGAGGAGCGATTGGAAACCGTACCGTTCATTCCGCTCAAGGTTCTGACGACGTTGCAAATCCCGAAAGACTATGTACGCAATGTCTGGCTTGAAGAAAACGCCGCCGGAGGAGTCGAACCGGTCGAGCCGACGCCGGAAGAATTGGCCGCCAAGCAGGAAGAGTTGACACAGTATTTCAAGGAAAGCGTTTCCCAGCTTCTTTTGTTTTATTGGGACAAAAAAACGACGCCCGACGTGTTGGATATGGTGCGAGTGAGTTATTATCCCACCATTCGGGAAAAAGTGCCGGAATTGACGGCGTGGCAGAAAACGCAGCAGTGGCTTGCACAGAATTGGGAAAGCGTGGTGCTGGCCGGTCTCGTGCTCTGCGGCTTGGGCGTGCTTTGGATGATTGCCAACCCCGCCAAGCCTGAACCCATTGTCATTTACGAGGCCCCGGAAATTCCGATGGAAGTCATTGAGGCCCGCGCCCAGGCCAAGGCCGAAGCGGAAGCCGCCGCCCGTGCCGCCGAGGAAGACGAAGAGGGCGAAATGCAGCGAACCTTGGACGGTTTCGATAAGGCGATTCGTTCCTTGCAAGATGAAATCGCGGAATTGATCGAGGAAAACCCCGAAGCCGCCGCCGCGGTCATCCGGCAGTGGATCGGCAATGCCGTGCTGGTGGAGAAGCAAGGATAGCAGAAGATATGGGGTAGCAAGACGCAAGTGGAAGCGAGTCACCCTACACCCTACACCCTACACCCTACACCTTGTTCAAACGAAAAAAGAAAAAACCTGAAATCGATCCCGCGTCGTTGCCGGTGTTGCCGAACGACTTGGCGGAGCACGTACAGACGCTCGGCGGTCTGAATTCCGATGAGCTTATCAAACTCTTCGAGTCCTTGGGTCGGATCGATGGGTCGATTGTCGTGTCGCGCCGCCGGCCTGCCGGAAAAAATTCGTCGAAAGAAGTCGGCGGGCGCAAGGGCAAGATGTCGATTGGCGAGGCGGTTGAGTACGAAAAGCAGCGGGCTGAAGCGAGGGCGGAAAAAGAAAAAATCGTCCGAGAAATATTCGGCTTCGGGGAAGAGATTTTCGAGCGGGATGAAATCAACGATGAAATCTATCCGAAACGACTCGCCCCGAAGGATATTGCGCGCAGCATTGAGGCGGCCGAGGCAAAATTGGAAGAGCAGGACCGGATGCAGGAAAAACGCAAAAAAATTTTTTCCACGCGAGAGGAATTGATTCTCGACATTTTGGAACTGGTCAAGCGTTATGAGGCAGCCCGGACGGCGAAAGTCGTCGCGGAAAGGCAGCGTAAAACGGTCGAAGGCAAAACGCTGGAGCAGTTGGAAGAGGAGCGGGAAGCGAGGATTCGCAGGATGAAAGGCGAGCCGGAACCGATTGACGAGACGCCGGAAGAGCGGGAAGAGCGGCTCCAACAGGAAGAAGAACAGAAGCAGGAATTGATTCGCACGTTGCCGGGCTTTGACAAAAATTTCCGAACACTGATCGACGAGGCAGGCGATTTGACCGGGGAAAACGTCGATGCCGCCGCCGCAGTCATCCGGCAGTGGATCGGAACGACAGTGGAAAGTGGATAGTTGATCGTGTTTTTTACTGCCCTCCGCATAAAAAATGGCCCGTAGCAGCGACCGTGCGTAGCGTAGCAAAGCAAAGGAAGCTGCGGTCACGCGACGGAGGCGTTTGCGCTATCGGCCAAAAATTTTACGCGGAGAGGAATATCACTTTCCACTCTCAGTTTTCAACTCTCAACTCACCATGGACGGAATCAAAAAATCGGCGGTATTTCTCAGCGGTCTCGAATGGCAAACGGTAGACAAACTCTTGGGTCGGCTTGAACCGGAGCAGGCCAGGGCCGTGCGGCGGGAAATGATGTCGTTGGAATTGCAAAGCGTTTCGGCCAGCGAAACAGATAACCTCGCAATGGAATTTCTCCATGCCGCCGGAAAAAAAGGCCGCAACAAGGTGATCGAACATCAACTGGCCGCTCCTGCCGTGTCGTCAATGACACATTCCGCAACTTACGCCCCGCCGCGACGACGGGGCGTCAACGTTGCCGCGAATCCGGCCACCGACACCACGCCAAGATTTTCTGAACAGGATTGGCAACCGAAACACTATGTGGAGCCGAAAGCGGAAAAGCCGTTTGCATTCTTCCGTAATATGCCTGTCGGGGAAATTGTACGAGAAATTGCGCAGGAACATCCGCAAACGGTGGCCGTGGTGCTGGCCCACCTGCCGGGCAGTCTGGCCCGCGAAGTACTGGGCGAACTCTTGCCGTCCATGCGGCACGAAGTGACTCGGCGGCTTGCCGAATTTGAAGTGCCGGATGAAGATGTGTTGCGGGATATTGAAACGAGTATTCGTGAACGATTTGAAGAGCGGTGCCGGGAAAGGCAACGCCGGGCGGCCGTGCGGCAGATATTGGGCGTTGAGGATTGAGAGCGGAGAATTTACGAACCGCAATTCAGACTTCTGATTTCTTACTCCTGACTCCTTACTTCTGACTCCTTTTCCCATGCCTGAAAAAATCATCTACCGCCCCGTTCCGTTCAATTTTGTCGATCTTGAGGACAAGGCGGTAGAGTATTTGGCCAAGGTCAAGGCCGAAGCGATGCAGGTGGCTGCCGAAGCGAGGAACGAAGTTGCCCGGCTGCGGGAAACAACGCTGGCTGAAATTGGGGCGGCCCGTAAAAAGGCGCACGAAGAAGCGGAAACGGTACGTAAACAACTCGAATCGCTGAAAACCAAGCTGCAAACCGAAGAAGCGAATTTTAAGAAACGAAAAGCTGAACTGGAGAGCGAAGCGATCAAGCTCAAGGCTGAACTGAAACAAAATACCGACGAAGCCCGGAAGACGGGCTACGACGAAGGTTACAGCGTGGGTCACGAAGAGGGTGGCAGAAAAGGCTATGCGGACGGCGAGACCCGCGCCACCGTCGATTATGCGGACAAAGTCCGCAACGAAGCCGCGGTGCAGCTCGGCGCGCAGCTTGAAACGCTCCTGCCTGCCTTGCACTTGATGATGAATCAATTCGAGACGGCCCGGCAATCATTTTTGCAACTTTGGGAACAAAGCGCGATTCGCGTGGCGTCGAAAATCGCGGCCAGAGCCATTTCGCGTGAACTGCCAGAGATGATGGATGTACCTCTGAAATTATTACGTGAAGCTCTCGAACTGGGGGCGGGCAGCACATCTGTGCGGATTCGCTTGAATCCCGGCGATTATTCGTCGTTGCGACCGCAGGTGGACATGCTGATCGAAGAAATGATGGGGGCGGCGAAAACGGAAATCGTGCCCGATGGAAAAATTTCCCCCGGCGGCTGCGTGCTGGAAACCGCGCTGGGCGTGATTGATAATCAGATCGAAGCGAGGCTGGAACGAATTGAGCAGGAGCTTGTGCTGGTGGAGAATTGAGAGCGGAGAATTACAAACAAAAAATCAACACAAGCTGCGGCCGCAGGCCGTAGACGAAGCAGCAAAAAATTCCATGCAAACGTTTTTCCGCCTTCTTTTTTCCTGGCAAGCCGGTTTGCTGTGGCTTGTCATTCTGATGGTATGGCTCGCCTGGTTTCTCGTACTACGTCCCACCGTGTATCAAAATTGGCAAGTGGAGCAGGCCGTCAAACAACTCGAAGCCGCCGGATGCAAACACACTGTTCTTGAAACAACAATATTTGACGATACACCGATTCTCAAGCACTGGAACCCTGACGTAAAAATTCTTGGGTTCGTTTCCGTTTCATCGGGCAAAACAATTCCTGACTCCGTGCGGAAATCGGGCGTATTATCTACGGTTTTTTCGTTTGATTTTGATCATGCCGCCCCTACGGATGCGGACTATGCTTGGGCTGCGAACTTGCCCAGTATCCAATATCTCAGCATCCGCGGCAAACATGGCGTGACTGATAAGGGATTCGCGGCCATTCCGCCCGGAAAAGATTATGGTCTCACTTTGTCCGAAGTTCCCGACCTCGAAACGAACTTGCGAAATTTGGCCTCCGCTCCTTGTCCGGCCTCGCTGATGATTTTCAAATGCCAACTGAATGATGAAACTTTTTCGTTGCTTGGCCACATGACAGAATTACGACAACTGTCTCTGATGGAAAGCGATGGCGTCACGGTGGAGGGTTTGCGACAGTTGCAAAATTTGACGCTGCAAAGTTTGGTTTTCCGACACGTCGGCAAGCCCGAAGCCAAGTTTTCCGAGGAAATGATTGCGGAAATAGCCAAAATGAGGTCGTTGGAATATTTGTCGCTGATTCATGCCGAGCCGTTGAGTGAGAAAAGCATTGAGGCACTCAGATCATTGCCCCAGTTGCAAACAATCTGGGGCGTTTCGGAGGAAGATCGGGATAAAATTCTTATACCGGTTCGTACTCGTTAGCGTGGCCGCCGGTGTTCTCTATTTTTCATTTTCCATTCCATGCACCCTCTCGAATCTCACATCGACAGCATCATGCCGGCGCGGCTCGTGGGAACCGTGGTACGAACGCATGGCATGACTGTCGCGGCGGCGGGTTTTCCGGCTCCGGTGGGTAGCGTTGCGGAAATCGATCGGCCCGGCTCCGGTTCACTCACGGCGGAAGTCATCGGCTTTCAAGACGACTTAACGTTACTTTATCCGTACAGCGACATCACCGGCGTGCGGCGGGGCAATCGCATCCGTCTGACCAAAACCTTGCCGTGGCTGCGGGTCGGCGAAAATTTACTGGGCCGCGTCTTGAATGCCGAGGGCAAGCCCGTCGACAATCTGCCACTGCCCGTGCTTGAAGACCGGATTCTGTTTGACCAAGATCCGCCCAGTGCCAGCAGCAGGCCGCGGATTGATTCGATTTTGTCCACCGGCGTCCGTGCGATTGACGGCATGTTCACTTGCGGGGCAGGGCAGCGGCTTGGTATTTTCGCGGGCAGCGGCGTGGGAAAAAGCGTAACGCTTGGCATGATTGCACGCTACACGAATGCCGACGTGATCGTGATCGGTCTCATCGGGGAGCGTGGTCGGGAACTGAACGATTTTATTCAGCGCGATCTCGGTGTCGAAGGCCTGAAAAAAACGGTCGTGGTCGTGTCCACCTCGAACGAGCCGGCACTCATGCGCGTGCGTGCTCCCATGACGGCAATGGCCATTGCGGAGTATTTTCGTGACCAGGGCAAAAACGTATTGATTATGATGGACTCGTTGACACGGTTTGCGATGGCACAACGGGAAATCGGTCTCGCCGCCGGTGAACCGCCGACCACGAAAGGCTATCCGCCGTCGGTATTTGCCCTGTTACCGAAACTCGTGGAGCGTGCCGGCCGTTCACCATCGGGCACGATCACGGCCTTTTTCACGGTGCTCGTGGAGGGCGACGATCACAATGACCCGATTGGCGACACGGTTCGCGGGCTTTTGGACGGGCATATTTGGCTGTCACGAAAACTCAGCACGCGTGGCCACTACCCGGCCATTGATCCGATTGAGAGCATTAGCCGTTTGATGCCGGACATTTGCGACCGAGAACATCTCAAGGCAGCCAGAGCCATGCGAAAACTGCTGGGTGTGTATTTGGACAACGAGGATTTGATTTCCATCGGAGCATACCGACAAGGCAGCAACCCGGAAATCGACCAAGCCATCAAAATGAAACCGCAGATCGACCAGTTTCTGCAACAGGATATCGGCGACAAAGCCGAACTTGCGGAGACGGTGCAGAGGATTAAGATTTTGATGAATATCAAAGAGCCGGATGTGAAGTAAAACGAAACGTCCGGGTGGAACACCTCTTTGAATCCATTGTCAATTTATGTTCAAATTCCGCCTAGAACCATTGATCACCATTCGGGACAATGTCCTGAAGGAAAAGCAAGGAGAGCTTGCGAAGGCTTACGAAGCGCGCCGCAAGTTGGAAGAAAAAGAGGCGGAATTGAATCAAGAACTTTTGGATACCATCGAATCAGGCCGGCAGAGTGTACAAAACAGCGTCCACGGCGGCGAGGCGATCAGCGTGGATTACCTGCTCTCGCTGCGGCGGCACGAAGGTTATCTGCTGGCTCAAAAGGAACATATCGCCCAAACGATGGTCAGTGTCGACGAAGAAATTGAACGCCGACGCCACGCCGTCATGGAAGCCCACCGCGAACTCAAAACCGTCGAAAAACTCAAGGAAAAGAAGAAAGAGAAATATGATGTGGAAGAGAACCGGAAAGAAACCGTGATGTTGGATGAGATTGCACTAAGAACTGGAGAGTGGAGAGTTGAGAGTTGATTATTACTCTCAATTCTCAATTCTCAATTACCTACTCCCTCCCATGCTCGACAAACTCCTGAAAATCACCGGAACGCTGGCTCTTTACGGCTGTGCCAGCATGTTTTTGGCCACGCTGCTGCTCGGCGCATATTTAATGTACGCTTGGAACATCGATAAAAACAAGCGAATCATGCTCTTGGCACTGGCCCAGGGGCTTGACGTGGCCGCCGTCCAGCAGGCCGTCGAAGACCGCATCGCCGAGATGAGCTACGATCAGGTACTCGAACTCAGGGCCAAAAGGCTGCGTGAAGAAGAAGCGAAAGGCGTCTCCAGTGAGCGGCCCGTGAATGAATTACTCCTTGCTGACGGGCAAAAAGTCAATGCCGAGTTGCAAAAAATCCGCAGCGAGCGTGAAGCGTTTGAACGCTATGTGAAAGATTGGCAAGAGCGCAACCGCGCCGCCGGCCTGGCCGAGGAAACACGGTTGCTGGAAGAAGCGGAACCGGAATGGGCACGGGACCGGATATTGGAGTTGTTACGAGATCAAGGGGCCACCGAGCGGGTTCTGACCATGCTGATGGCCATGGATGAGGCCAATCGTTCGGCCATTCTGTACTCAATGCAAGGCGGGCCGGAACAGAAGGAATTGGTCGATCTGCTCCAACGCATCGGCAACGGCGAACCGATGGCGCAAGTGCTGGAAGACGCGGCGGAAAAAGCGGCTAACGCCCAGTTCTAAGTCTCTAACCCCATGTCCACTGATATTGTAGCAAATTTTCCGAATAATTCACCAACCGGCACTACCGGGCAGGGCAGTGCTGGACAAGGGAATACTGCGCAATCGGCGGATTTATCGACGCTTTCCAACGTCTTTGCTCAGGCATTTCAGCGTTCCCTGACCGGCTCTTCAGGCGGTTCTCCAAACGCAGCCCAAGAAGACGCCATACTTGATGCCGTCGATTCCATGCAGCGGGCGGCGGCGGAGCGCAAAGTCGAACAGCGGCGCGCTGATCGCAACGATTTTTCGCGGGAAAATTTGCAGCGACAGGATCAAAACAAACTGGGTCAATCGGCGCGGCGGCAAGAAGGGCTTGAGAGCGAATATGCGGAACGGCAAGACAACCGCAGTGAGTTGCAGGAAATCCATCATCAACGGGAATCGGAGAGTTTGGAGCTGCCCGTCAAAGTGAATGAAACAAGCAATCCGCCGGCACGGGAAAAGGTTCCGCTCACGCCGCCACTTGGAACGGGGAATTCCGCCAACATCGGTTTGGCAAGTCCGCCGATATTTTCCGCAACGACATTTTCGACGATGGTACAGCCTGCAAGTGCGAGTGGAAACGGTATTTCTACAACGGTTTCGGCGGCGGCAAGCGGCGGCGGGGGAGGGACATCGTTCGTTGCGACGTCGACGGGCATGTTGAATCCCGTTTCTGTTTTGCCGTCGCAAAATATTGTGCCGCAAACCCCAAGCAGCGTTGCCGGAAACGTTTCCAACAGCGTTCCGACGAGCCTTCAAGCGGCGGCTTCAGTGCTGACCATTTTTACGGCGTCGGGTCGTTTGGGCGACGATAACGATGAGGAGGAGCCGAAAACCGACGAACCGGGGAAGAAAAAAGACAAACGTAAACAAGGGACGGCGTTTTTCGGCGAAGCACTGAGTCGGGTTTTCAATGCGGAAGTGCTGACCCCGCTTTCCGGTTCGCTTTCGGGGCAACAAGAGAGTAGGCCGGCAGTACGGCAAATACCGATGCGGCAAATTCACGAAGCACTTGAGCGGCCAAAGGATCAATCACAAGAAGAAAACACGCCGGAGCAGAAAAAGAATCCAACAAAACCGGAGATGGCGGAATTGCTACGACAAATGCAACCGACGAACGACATATTGGCTGAACCACCAACCGCAACAGAATCGCAAACGGAGGAGAATGCCTCGGAACACGCATTTCGGATTCAGCTTATTCGACGCATCACGGCGGCCTGCCAATCGGCGGCGCAACAGTCGGCGGCACAACAGTCGGCGGCACAGCGGAGCGGCGGCGTGCGAATGAAACTCCATCTTGATCGGCACGGCGAATTGACGCTCACAATGTCGTTGAAACAAATTTCCGTTTCTCGACGTGAAATGGCGGTGCGATTTGAAACGGAATCGCAAGAGATTGCGCGGCAACTACGCGAAAATCTGGATGAATTGCGCAAAGCACTGGCGGAGCAGGGAACGGAGTTGCGGGAAGTGGTATTTTCGTGAAAGGATTACGACTTGATCGTGACCGTTCCGTGCTCTTTCATCATCTCCGTCAGCCCTTTGGTCCTCAACCATTCTTTCGCCTTGTCATCACGGCAAAGATAGGCGTCAAAAAACTTTCGCGTCATTTCCGCAATCAGAGGCTGGCAGCATTTTTCCATCGTACTCAGGCCAAAGGGACGCTTATGGCCGGAAAAAAGCATGTGATTCCCGCCGTTGAACACAACAAGATATTGGTCCGGCCCCGCGATATTCTGGAACGGAATTTGCCGATCCTTCGGATCAAAGTCCTTTGTCAACGGGCTTTCGTCTTTTGTGCCTGTCAGGTGCATGATCGGAGTACGGATGGAGGCATGAATCCTTTTTTGATCGCCCAATCGTGTTTTGTTCGGACTGAAAACGATGGCCGACTTGATGCGCTCGTCCGCTCTATATGGCAATCGTCCTACCACCGCCAGCGTGGTTTGGGAGCCGAATGAATGGCCTGCCATGCCCACCCGACCGAGATCAAGCCGGCCTGCGAGTTTGTCTTTTGCAGGGCTTTCATGCTCTCGCTGCCGCAGGGTTTCGGCAATCCGGTTATCCCCCAAAGTAAGCGAGGCCGAGGAGATTTTCTCCAGTTCATCCAGCACGAAAACGACATCGTCATAACGGTCTTGCGCCGTTTGCGGATTGACGGCCCGAAGCATGACCTGCTGCGGCTTCTCGCCCGGTTTGCGACTCGAAAAAATGGACAGATCGCTGCCGGGATGCTGGAGGACAATGACAACGTAACCGCCATCGGCCCAATGTTCGCCGAGATAGCCGAAACCGTCACGGCTGCCGCCTAGCCCGTGCGAAAGCAGCACGACGGGGCAGGGCGTAGGAAAAATTTCCGCATCGGGCAGGAATACTCGCACGGGAACGTCGCGGTCACGTTTTACATCCCGCCATTCGTCGGTAAAATTTCTGGAGTAGATCATGGCGTCCATTCTACATCTCGATCATTTTTGTCGCAACGGCCTTGAGAAAGGCCTCGTCGTGTTCCACAAAAATGACGGTCGCTCGGCTTTCAATGAGCAACTTTTCTATTTGCAGCCGCGAAATCACGTCGATAAAATTGAGCGGTTCATCCCAAATGTAAAGATGTGCCGGCTCACACAAACTGGCGGCGAGCAGAAATTTTTTCTTTTGGCCTTCGCTGTAATCAGCCATGTCCGTTTCCACTTCTTGGCCTGAGAAGCCGAGTTTGTGCAACAATGCCCGATACAAGGACTCATCAAGTCGCCGCTTTTCGATAAAATGACGCAGATGCCCGTGTAGAAACGATGTGTTCTGTGGCAGATACGAGATTTTCAACGCGGCGGGCACACGACAGGAGCCGGTAAAATTCATCGTAGCGGGAGTGCCCGCCAAATGGCGGAGCAAACTCGTTTTGCCGCATCCGTTTTTGCCGCAAAGAGCAATGCGGTCGTCCGCTTCGATGAAAAACGACAAAGGCTCGCACACTTTTTTCTCGCCGAATCGCATGGAGAAGTCCGTGACATCCACAAGGCGTTTGCCGTGGAATTTCAAGGGCGAAAGCGACAGAGCATCTTCGACTTCCACGTCTTTGAAAAGTCGCGTTTTTTCTTCGGCGGCCTTGAGTGTTCGCTTTTCGTAATTTTTGGCCAGCTTCATTTTTTTGGCAGCCCTCGTGCCGATCCAACCTTTGTCGACGAAGCCGGGCGGGTTATGATACTTGCCTTTTTCCGCATTCTTCGACCAATCGGACGATTTCCGTGCGGAATCTTCGAGTCTGCCGATTTCTTTTCGCAGTTTGGCATTCTCCGCCGTTTCAAACCGGGCTTTGTATTCCCGGCTTTGCCGCCAAGTGGAAAAATTTCCTTGCACCAGTTCCAAGCCCGTGCGATTGATCGCCAAAATATGGTCGCAGCAACCATCCAGCAACATTCGGTCATGCGACACCAGAATGAAGCCCGACTTGCCGCACAGATATTCACTCACGATCCGTCGGCCTTCCCGGTCAAGATGGTTCGTCGGCTCATCAATGAGCAGAAAATGGTTGTCATGCAAAAACAGAGCCGCCAGCAACACTTTCGTGCGTTCGCCTCCGCTCAATGTTTCAAAAGGCCTGTCCAAAACGTCCTCGCCGACTTCAAGCAGAGACAGTTCACGCGACAGTCGCCATGTTTCCATTTCGGCGATGTCGGCCGTATTTTCCGCAATGACTTCCCACGTCGTTTTTGCAGCGTCTGCGACGCGATACGGAAAATAATCGACAGGGCATGGCAGAGCGATCCGACCACTGTACGGAAAATCACCGCGGAGCAGCTTGAGCAGCGTGGTCTTGCCGCGACCGTTTCGGCCCACGAGGCCGAGTTTCCAACGTGTGTCGATTTGAAGCGAAACATCGGAAAAAAGCATCTCGCCGCCGTCATGGGAAAAGCTGAGATGGGAAAGCGCAATGATAGACATGAAGAACCTCCTTCCTCGCCGCGCTGTTCGGACGTTCCGCTGTCGCTTCACATCCGGTTCATGGAGAAAATTTATTGCGCGAAAAATTGAGAATAATCGTTGCCAAGAAAACGTTCCCCCGCGCAGAAACTCCGCACAGAGAAGGATCGTACAATGAAGAAAGTCGCTTATTTCATGGCTCTGAGGGGCGGAATATCGCAACAGAAGCAAGGCGTTCCCGTTTTGTTTTCGGGAACAGCCTCGACGCATGACGCGATTATCGGCGGAAAACTGACGCTGTCAAGAGAATTTCCGCAAAAATTCCGGGGACTGGAACTCATGCTGCCGCCATCGCCCTTTCAGGAAAAAGATCAGCCCGACACAGCAGGGGATTACCGGCGAAACGGATTCCGCCACGCATAAGCCAACAAAACCGTATTGCAATGGAATGGCCAACAGCAGGCTCAGGCCGAGCCGAATGACGACCGAATGCAATAGAGTATTCCACAGGGCCACAAACGGTGCTCCCACGCCCGTCGCAAAATTGTCCAGCAGGTTCATCACCACATAAGGAATGAAATTAACGGAACAACAAATGCGCAGATACAACGTGCCGAGACGGATGACTTCCTCGTCCACGGTAAAAAGTCCCAGAAACGGGCGAACGAATAAATGGATCAACAACAGGAAAAAGCCGTTGAGGAGCAAGCTGACCAAAATTCCTCGTCTTGCTACTTTCGCTGCTCGTTTTGGATTTCCGGCTCCCATGCTGTGCCCTGCCATGATGCTCACGGCCATTCCCAAGGCCCAGGAGGGCATGGCGACAAACGTGTTAACCTTCAATCCGATCCCCGCCGCCGCTGCCGCCGCCGTGCCACCGTTGTTGAAAAGAGCCGTTACCACCAGATAGCTGAGGTTGAGCGCAGCCGAACGAAAGGCCGTGGGCAAGCCGAGATGGAGCAAAGAGCGACAAAGCGAGACGTCGATGGAAAGACTGCGTTTGTCAAAATGAAACACAAAGTGCTTGTCCTTCCTCCCCCGCCTGCCCAGTGCCCACAAAGCGGCAAAACAGGAAGCGGCCTGAGCCGACACCGTTGCAAACGCCACGCCCTGCACGCCCCAGCGAAAAAAAGCCAGAAAAACGTAGTCCAACACGAGATTGACCGCCGCCGCAATCGCCACAAAATACAGAGGGCGGCGTGAATCGCCCAGGCCGCGCATGACGGAACAGACGGCGTTGTAGCCGAACACGAAAATGTTGCCGGCACAAACGATGTTCATATATTGAACGGCAAACGGCATGGCCTCGTCCGGCGTATTCATCATGCGCAACACCGGAGCGTAGAGCAGGTAGTTCAGCGCGGTGAGCAACACCCCGCCGATCAGGGAAAGGGCAAAGAGCGTGCGAATGGCGTTGCGCTGCGAGCCGGGATCATTTGCGCCACGATATTTCGCCACCAGAACGTTGCCTCCCACCGTAAAGCCGATGCAAAGGGCATTGCTGATAAAGCAGATCATGGCCGTGTTGCTGACGGCGGCCAGTGCTTCGCTTCCGATAAATCGGCCTACCAAGGCCATGTCCGCCATGCTGTAGCAAGATTGAAGAATGTTGGCCAGCAGCATGGGCATGGCAAAGACGCAGAGTTCCTTCGTTAATGATTCGTTTTTCATGTTGTTATCGTTTCGTTTCCGCGCAAAATGTGAGCCGACGATTCCCGTTCGGCGCATTTTTTATGCGGAACACAGTTGAAAGTTGAGCGAGAGGCTCGACCGCGAGATGACAAGCGGTCACGAAAAAAAAGCACGAACAGCGTCGTCGTGACTGTTTCCCCGCCCAATCGACGGCTTTTCCGGCGCAGCAACGAACGAACCTGCAATATGCCGGATACTCATCGATGAAAAAGACAGAATTTCAGCTCCGAACAACGCCTCATCCAAGCGAGAGCGCGGAGCAGAGTCGGATACAGAGTTTCATAAGAATCGTTTCAAACCAGATAGGCCATTGTAACACGAGAAAGCCGGGGCGGCAGTCCCTGCGTCTGTCGGACGCCGTTATCCCAGTTGCCACCATCCCAGCCGCAGCAAGTCGCGTAGCCGGTTTCCAAACAAAACCGCCGCCGGTTCATAGCCGCAGTGCATCATGCAGTGTTCGCAGCGTTTGTCGTGTCCAAAGCCGATGGCCGACCAATCGGTTTCCTCAATGAGTTCTTTGTACGTGGTAAAATGCTTATCCGTGACAAGATAGCAGGGGCCTTTCCAGCCTTTGACGTTGCGAGTCGGATTGGCCCAAGCGGCGCAGGGAAGTTCCCGATCTCCGCAGAGAAAATCCATGAAAATCGGCGTGGCCGTGAGACGATACTTGCCGAGTTTTTCGCGGATTTCCCGGAACTTTTGTTTCGTTTCTTCGCGGGTGAGAAAGAATTGCTCATCGATTTTCCCCCCGCCCTCTTGGCGAGCAGCGTGGCCGCCGGGCATGGTGAGAGGGGGCCTGACGACGGCCTCGTAGCCGTAACCGGGGGCCATCATCATGCCGTCGACGCAGGCGGCTGTCAGCAGTTCGCACATCTCGGCCAGTTCGTCCACGTCCGTCATTTTGTACAGCGTTGTATTTGTGTACACGCGAAAACCCGCCTCCTTTGCGGCAGCAATTCCGCAAAACGCCTTATCAAACGCACCGGATTTCTCGACGACGGCATCGTGGGTCTTGGCCGGTCCGTCGAGATGAACATTCCAGTAGAGCCGGCCACGCACGCGGTGATTTGTGCTCGCCAATCGCACGAAACCGTCGAGTTTTTCTTCCATGACCTGGCCGTTCGTACACAAATAGATGTGCTTGCCGCGTTTTAAGGTTTCATCGACCAGCTCAATGATTTCAGGATAAATCAAAGGTTCGCCGCCGCAGATGCTGATGATGGGGGCGTTGCATTCTTTCATGGAATCGAGGCATTCTTCAAGAGCCAAGCGTTTGTTCACCGTGTCGTTGTATTCCCGAATGCGGCCGCAACTGGTACAGCGGAGATTGCAGGCGTGCAGAGGTTCGAGCATGAGCACGAACGGAAAATACTTGTTACGCAGCAGTTTGTTTTTGAACAGATGCCAGGCCGTGCTGCGGGTGAGGGAGAAGGGAAATCGCATATTTCAGCAGTGTACACCGTAATTTGCACACTATAATGTTACTACGATACAATATCCAATCGTGAAAATGGCGGCGTCGATGATGCCGTGCGAAATCCACGGTCCCCAGATCGAATCGCTGCGTCGGTAAAGCCCGCTCCAGTACGCCCCGCCGACCGCCACGCCCAGCGAGCCGAGCCAGCAATACATCGAGCCGTAACCGAAATACGTGCCCAGAATGACGATATGGTGCGACATGAAACCGACTGCGGCAATCACGCAGGCTGCCGACCAAGGCATGAGGCGGGCTAAACGCCCGAAGACGAACCATCGCCAATAATACTCTTCAAGGCCGCTGTGGATCAGCGAATAAAACAGGCCCAGCAAAATGAACAATCGGCCATCGGTGAGTTCAAAACTGGCGATGCGTTCGTAAATCATTTTGTGTGCATAAGCACCTTCGCCCAGCGGCCCACCGGGAACGCCGAGCAACGTAAAATACAAAGCCAACATGGCAACGAACACGGCCAGCCCGAAAGCCGTACCCTCCCATACCCCACGCCAAGAAAATTTGCGGACACGCCACGCCTCCCGGCAGACCAGTGCCGTCCAAACGACGGGCAAGGCGAACTGCAACGTTTTTCCGCTGCCGTAAACCGTTTTTTGCAGGGCGGATGCGGAATCTTGAAGATAGACGAAATAAACGAGCGTGAGCAGCGTGGGAAAAACCATCGCCACGGCGAGGATGAGTGCCTCGCGGAAAAACGGGGATTTTGTATTCATGCCGCCATTATGGCAGATTCCGTGGCGGAGGCAAGGATTGAGGGCAAGGATTATTCCTACAGAGAGTCCCTCGTGTTCATTTTTCGTGTGGCGCGGTCTGTTGACACGGTCGGCATTTTCGCTAAAAATGAACGTTCCGCTTCCTGTTCTTAATTCCCGGTTCTGACAGCCATGCAATACCTCATCACAGGCGGGGCCGGCTTTATCGGCTCAAATTTGGCGAGATACGTTCTTGAAAAAGGCCACGACGTGGTTGTTTTGGACAATTTCGCAACGGGAAAACGTGAAAATCTTTCGGAGGTTCTGGATAAGATCACGCTGATTGAAGGCGACATCCGTGATCGTGCCGCCGTTGACCGGGCTGTTGCGGGGTGTGCGGCCATTTTCCACGAAGGGGCACTGGGTAGCGTGCCGCGGAGCGTTGCCGAGCCGGTACTGTCGCATGACGTGAACGTGAACGGTACGATCACGGTGCTGGAAGCCGCCCGCGCCGCCGGAGTGAAACGGATCGTGTTCGCCGCATCCAGCTCCGCTTATGGAGAACAGCCGGAATCGCCGAAAATCGAAACCATGCCGGTACTTCCGATCAGTCCGTATGCTGCCGGCAAGGCCGCCTGCGAGGCGTATATGCAAGCCTATGCCGCCGCTTACGGCATGGAAACGGTCTCGTTGCGTTATTTCAACGTTTTCGGCCCACGGCAAGACCCGTTCGGGGCCTACGCCGCTGTGATACCGGCCTTTGTAAGCAAGCTGCTGAAAAATGAGCGGCCTGTGGTTTTCGGCGATGGTGAACAAACCCGTGATTTCTGCTTCATCGAAAATGTTTGTTCGGCCAACTGGCTTGCGGCCCATGCGCCGGCTCAAAATTGTGACGGAAAACCTATGAACATCGCCTGCCATGCGGCGGTGTCCTTGAACCAGATTTTGGACAAGCTGAAAAGCCTGCTGGGCAAAAATCTTGAGCCGGTTTTCCAGCCGACCCGCGCGGGCGACGTGAAACATTCGCTGGCCGACATTTCGCGGGCAAAAAAAATGATCGGCTACGAACCGCTTGTGTATTTCGATCAGGGACTTGAGCGGGCGATTGACTGGTATACGGAAAATCTTTGAGTGTGACTCGTCACTAACATGCAAGTTCTCATCCTTGGCGGCGGACGGGTTGGCACGACGATTGCCGGCATTCTTTGCGACCATCGGCACGATGTGACGGTGATCGAAAGTGATCCGGTCCGGGCGCGGTTCGTCGATGATCTGCTTGATGCGAGGGTCGTTCCCGGCAATGCGTCCCACCACGACGTGCTGTTTCAGGCCGATGTCGGCTCGGCGGATATTTGCCTGGCCGTGACGGGAAATGATGAGGTCAATCTCGTCGGCGCATCCGTTGCCAAACTGATGGGAGCGAAACGGACGGTGACTCATGTGAATGCTCCGTCTATCCGCGACAACAACACGGTCGATTATCTGGAGCACTTTGGCATAGACCGTTTTTTGAGCGTGGAAACGCTGACGGCGGCGGAATTTGCGCGGGAAATTCGAGCGACGGGCGATTTGATGATCGATCATTTTGCCGGCGGCGAAGTGGAGTTGCAAGAGATTCTATTTTTTAATGAACCGCCACCGGCGATGAAAAAACCTCTGTGCGAGTTGCATTTTCCCGCTGACGTTCGTGTCGGCGTGATTCGACGGGGTAATGAAACGAAAATTGCCACGGCCCAGGATGTCATTCAAGCGGGCGACCGCATTTCCTTGATCGGAGTCCGAGATGCCATCGAGAGTATGAAGAAGCGATTACAGGGCGAATCGGCCATACCCAAAAAAATTCTGATCGGCGGCGGCGGCGAAATCGGTTTCCATTTGGCCCAAATTCTGCGCGCAAGACGGCATCACGTCACCATTCTGGAAGTCGAGCAGAAGCGCTGCGAATTTCTTGCCAACCATCTGCTTGGCTGCACGGTTCTTCTCGGCGACGCGACGAGCCGGAGCGTGTTGCAGAACGAGCAAATTCGCAATTTCGACTGCTTTGTCGCTTGCACCGGCGCGGACGAGGAAAACATCATTTCCGCGCTCGAAGCCAAGGAATTCAATCCGGAACTGCGAACCCTCGTTCTCATCAACAGGCCGGACTATGCGATGATTTCGGACAAGCTCAAGATCGACAAGGCCATCATTCCGGCCCAAGTGATTGCGAGCCAAGTCATGGGGTTGCTGCACACGACCCCGGTACTGTTTCGCAACACGAAATTTTTCAACAACGCGGTGGATGTCGTGGAGTTGGAAGTGCGGGAAAACGCCCCGCTTACCAGAGACCTTTTGCGCAACGTGAAATTGCCGAAAGCGTCGCTTTTGGCCGCCGTGATTCGCAATGGCTTCGTTCAAGTGCCCAACGCGAATTTCCGTTTTCTGCCCGGCGACCATGTCGTCGCGCTCGTACAGCCGGAAGCCCTGCCGGAACTGATAACCGCGTTGTGACGATTTTTCTTCTTGAAAATTGACACATCGTCAATTTCTGCTAGAATCCGGCCGCGATGCGTTGGGACATCCCGACGTTGAAGGCGGTTTCGGCTGTCTTCTGCCATCTCGTCCAAAATATCTGGTAAATATTGGGCTGGTTCTCCCGGCCTCGGATGGTATCGAACTGGTTTTGCCGGTACGCGATTGCTTTGCGCCTACATGGGGGCCGGTTTCGATACCATTGGAGGTTGGCCCCTTACCAGAGGGTTTGGACGCGATGTGTATTCGGGCCGGCTCTCCGCTTCTGGCTTTTTAGTGTCGGCAACATCACTCTTTCCTGCCGACTGCCGTGTCACAATCTCCCTCCAAATCCCTGCCCACCCTGCTGGAAGAACTTAATACCAACCTGAACACCGTCGATATAACCGTCGAAGCCATCTGCCTTGCCATAGTTCGGCAATCTCTCGGTCACAAACGAGGTTCCGATGCCACTGGGCGAATTGCTGAAGCTGTGCGGCCTCCTGCAAATGGTACGCGAATGCGTCGCAGAGATGGAATGCAATTTGTGTTGAAAAAAAGATTTATCATCAATTTTCAAGGGTCAATTCATCCACAAACGCTTTCGGCGAGAGTTCTTCGCCCGTCGCACGTTCGACGAACACCGGCCACGGCATACTTGCGCCGGGTGCAAAGACGTTTTCTATCAGCACTTTACCAAAGGCGGGATCGTGCGTCGCCTGCGTTTGCCGGATTTGGGCCGCAAAAAGTTCACCGAGCATGTAATTATGATAATAAACCGGCGCGATCACGAAATGCGGCTTTGACGCCCAGTCACCCTCGTTCCGGTTTGCTGGCCGATTCAGCAACTGATATTTTTCGACCATGTCCCACCACTGTTTTTTGAGATCAGCATCAGGATTCTCATATAAGGCCTTTTCAAAATTCAGCATCACGAGCACCCAGCGACAGAAAATGAGCTGCTCACGAATTCGCTGCTTTTGCAATGCCGTGGCCGCCTTTTCCGCTTTCTCCGCATCCACGCCAGCGAAGCGAACCATCCATTCCGGGTCGCGGGCTTTCGCGCCGAACAGCATGGCCACCGCCTCGGTCGTAAAAATGTGGGCGGCATCCCGCAAATTGAACGGCAAAGTCCGGTCGCAGCCCAGCGAGTACACGCCGTGGCCGCCCTCGTGCAGCACCGTGTCCATCCACTCCGCCGTCGGTTTTACGTTGCAAAGATTACGCACATCGCCCAGTGTGTCCATATCAATACTGAAAGCGTGCTGATTTTTGCCGGGTCGCTCGAACATGTCGCTGTTTTTCAGCACATCTGCGTAGGGCAAACCGAGATGCCGGAAGTATTGAACGGCAATTTCGATAATATCCTCTTTTGTTTTACCTTCATAAAAATCGTTAGGATCGACATCTTTTGACGGCGGAGCCTGCTGGAAAAACGGGTTGTCGTAATGCCACGGCATCAAGTCTTTGGCCGGTACTCCGAGTCTTTCCGCCAGTTCTGCGTCGAGTTCCTTTTTCATCTCCGCAAAGGGCAGGGCGGTCGCTTTTTCGAGTTCGTCGAAAATGGCCAAAAGTTGGTCGGCGTCATGTTCCTGAAAATGAATCTGCATTTCCCAGAAATTGTTGAAACCCAAAATTTTGGCGGTCTCGTTGCGAACTTTGGCCAATTCGATGACCAAGTCGTCGACTTCGCCGCCGACCTGCTTGAGTGCTTCCCAGATTTTTTGCCGCTTGGCCGAATCCGTCTCTTTTTCCAGCATTTCGAGCAAATCATTGTTCGTGTATTCTTGGCTAACACCGTCCTTGCCGTCGAGTTTGGGGCGATGATTTTGGAAGACCATCTCGATTTTTGACGACATTGCGAGCATTTTTTCCAAAAGTTCCGGCGGCAACTGATTCTGCTCGAAGGCCAAGACCATTTTACCCGCGGCTCGGCCGTCAATTTCGGAAAGTCTTTCGGCAGTTTTTGGCAGTCCGGCCAGCAGTTCCATCATTTGAGCAAACTTTTCCTTGTCGCTGTGGTACTTTGCCCAGTTCAATTTTGCCTCGGCGGATTTTTGGAAGGCTTCTTCTGTTCCGGTGGTCATGGCTTCCCACTCGGCCTGAGTGACGGCCTTGAAGAGTTCAAGGGCTTCGGTTTGATATTGTTCGAGGAATTTTTGCATTTCGTTGGCGCAAGCGGGTTGAAAAGGGAGTAAGAAAAGAAGTAGGGCAAAAAACGTGATCAATGTTTTCATGGAATGAATAGTGTAGTGGGTGGCATGATGTTTATGAGCCTTCAGCTCTCCACTGAGGACTGATTCAGATTATATCGAAAGTTCTTTATCAGATAAAGATACAGACACGAGCGAATGAAAGAATTGGTTGACGCAGTGGAGATGCGTTTTCCGAAGCGGAAACGGGAAAACAGGCAAATCCTGCACAGCCATGCCGCTAAATTTTGTGTATAGAGCCTATGTTGTTTAATAATCAATCTTTTGTTATTCGCCAAGTTTAACCATCTTGTAAAAAAGGCGTTGCTGGACTCAAGAGTTTTTTGTTTTTGGTCCGATACTGTATTTGACCCTGAAAACACAATCGCGTGTCGGGGGGCACGTTCAGGGAAAGTCAGAGCCGATATGTTGATGAAAAGGGCCGCGTTGGCCCGTCGGAACTGGCACAATTCAACATTAGTTCCAACGAGAAGCAGTTCTTCCCATTCCCGACCCGGGAAAAGAGGCAAGCCGATTCTCCGAGGACCAAACCCAGGAAAAGGAGAGTTTACCCAATGAAGTCCAGAATGATGATGGCCGCTCTCGTCCTCACCTTGCTGGTGGGCGCCCGGACTTACGCCGGCGATTGCGGTCCCTGTGATCCGGCATGTGATCCGTGTGGAGCATGTGATGGTTGTTCCAAAGTTTGTGACCTGTTTTCCGGTCTCAAAAATTTGGCAGCCTGCGAGCCTGCCACGGGCGACTGTGGCCCTTGCGATGGCGTTGTGGCCTGCACGCCGTGCGACAACCTCGAATGTGATCCGTGTGGAAGTTGCGGCGACCTCGGTTGCAACACCGACTGTGGCCGGAAGTTCAGCTTCGGCAAGCGGCTGAAGAGGTTCTTCGCCGACAAGAGCTGCAATCCTTGCGATGAAGTGGCTTGCGATGTTGATCCTTGCGACGCCTTGTGCGATGCCGATGGTTGCGATCCTTGCGACGACCTCGCTTGTGACACCGCTTGCGTTCCGCAATTCAAGTTCAAGAACCTGTTCAGCGGTTTCAAGTTTGGCCGTTGTGGCACGGGCTGCGATGATCCGTGTGCTGGTGCTTGCGACCTTGGTTGCGACGACGATGCCGCTTGCGATCCCTGCGATGAAGCTGCCTGCGATCCCTGTGCCGACTGCGATACCTCTTGCGGACGCAAGTTCGGTCGCCTGTTCGACAAGCCCCGTCGTAGCCTGAAGAATTTCTTTGAAGGTTGCTTTGATGGCGGTTGCAACACCGGTTGTGATCCGTGCGATGCCGCCGGCCCTTGCGATAACATCGCTTGCGACCCCTGCATGGACACTTGTGACTTCGCTTCCAAGCTCCCCGAAGCAGTCAACTGAGTGGACGCTGACCTCCGAAGACGTTATCTTCAATAAGATTCTTTACTGAATCACAAAGCCTTCCACCGGGCAACCGGTGGGAGGCTTTTGATGTATAATGGCCTCCTGACGTAACCATTCTAGGACGTGTGCCAACCTGCCTTAGGACTTGCATCTAAATAACATTTACAAACGTTACGCATGTGAAGGTTTGATTTTATAATTCCATTTGGGCAAAACCTTGTCTTTGACGAGGTTC
>QMCD01000099.1_pt1 | contig 59121 bp, 69 predicted proteins | sample 1821841 | NCBI WGS metagenome assembly QMCD01 (sample SAMN01991225, study PRJNA193472) | Termite gut metagenome, whole genome shotgun sequencing project. | isolation source: worker | host: Macrotermes natalensis
TATTTGCTTTGCATAAATCTTTTCGTTCGACGGTTGTCGAATTTGCGTTCGACAGCTGTCGAATAATTATTCGACATATATCGCATAATCATTCGACAACCATCGAACGAAAAGATTTATGCAATCGCAGAGATAGATTTATTATAAATAGATATTAAATGACAGGCTAAACAGAATCAGTTCATAGCGATACCGGCAGGATAAACTTTTTGGGTACAGTTACCCTGATTTTAATTATAATTGCTTGCACCTGAAATGACGAAGAACCATTTTTCGTCAGCTGAGAATGTAATCAAATAGTACGCAACAGTACTTTCTGAGGCATATTTAATACATTTTTGCACTATAGATAGAGCTGTTTTCACAAAAACACCTTACCTTTGCATTTGGTGTAATACAAAAGAATAACAGATATGAAAAGAATTGTATTGTATATGTTTATGCTCATGTTGGGCATCGGTTATGTTTCCGCACAAGGAAAAGCTGACATTAAGTTTGACGAGACCACACATAACTTCGGTACGTTTTCTGAAAACGACCCAGTTGTAAGTTGTGCGTTTACGTTCACTAATGTAGGGGATGCTCCGTTAGTGATACATCAGGCTGTCGCTTCTTGCGGATGTACAGTGCCTGAATATACTCAGGAACCTATAGCACCCGGCAAAACCGGAACCATTAAGATTACTTATAATGGAGCCGGCAAATATCCTGGACACTTCAAGAAGTCAATCACTCTGCGTACAAACGCGAAAACAGAAATGATGCGGCTCTATGTAGAAGGAGATATGACCCCGAAAGAAACTAAATAAGTATCTTTCCGTAATAAGAAGCTGTTTTGAATTTATTCCTAATTAATATTATCAGTCTCTTTTGAGTTTGTTTTCGGTCTCTTTTCCTGTTTTCACTCGTCACATAGCCTGCTATGTTCCTCTTAAAAACAGAAAAATATCCTCAAAAACAACTCTTAAAAGAAAACTGAATAAATTCAAAACAGCTTTTAAGAATAAAGGAGAATTTTTTTGATTCTCCTTTTTTTTTGCTTTCTTTGAAGCTGATTTGGATATAATAGTCGATATAATAGCAATAAACATAACAAAGTAATTTAAAATCTATGAAACAAGAAGAAGAGAAACTGGCCGGCTTGCCGGAGAATGCGTTTCGTGAACTCAAATCGGGCGAAGTCTACAACCCACTGATGAGTCCCGACAAGAAGTATCCGGAAGTAAATCTCTGGTCCATATTATGGGGTATCGCAATGGCTATCCTTTTTTCCGCCGCAGCGGCTTATCTGGGTCTAAAAATAGGACAAGTATTTGAGGCGGCTATCCCTATCGCAATCATCGCTGTCGGTGTGTCAAATGCTGCCAAACGTAAAAATGCACTGGGTGAAAACGTAATTATCCAATCCATCGGCGCCAGTTCAGGCGTCATCGTGGCAGGCGCCATCTTTACTCTGCCCGCTTTGTACATCTTGCAAGAAGCCTATCCTGAAGAAATCACCGTTACTTTTACACAAGTATTCATCAGTTCATTGCTGGGAGGTGTGCTGGGTATCCTCTTCCTCATTCCGTTCCGTAAATATTTCGTTAGTGACATGCACGGCAAATATCCTTTCCCCGAAGCTACAGCAACCACACAAGTCCTTATATCGGGCGAGAAAGGCGGTAATCAGGCAAAGCCACTGCTAATGGCAGGTATCATCGGAGGTTTATATGATTTTGTTGTGGCTACATTCGGCTGGTGGAACGAGAACTTTACCACACGTGTAGTTGGTTTTGGTGAAATGCTGGCGGAAAAAGCCAAATTAATATTTAAAATAAATACGGGTGCTGCCATACTCGGTATGGGTTATATTATCGGATTGAAATATGCTTCTATCATCTGTATCGGTTCATTGACGGTCTGGTGGATTATTATTCCGGGCATGTCCATGATTTGGGGAGACAGCGTACTGAATCAATGGAATCCGGACATCACAGCTACCATAGGTAGTATGACTCCCGAAGCGATCTTTAATCACTACGCAAAGAGCATAGGTATTGGCGGTATCGCTATGGCAGGTATCATCGGTATAATCAAGTCATGGGGCATTATTAAAAGCGCCGTAGGACTGGCTGCCAAAGAAATGGGTAGAAAGTCGAATGCGGAAATTATCATAAAACGCACGCAACGCGATATTTCCATGAAGATTATCGCTATCGGATCTATATTGACTCTGGTACTTGTGACATTATTCTTCTACTTTGATGTAATGCAAGGCAATCTGTTGCATACAATTGTAGCTATCGTATTGGTAGCAGGTATAACTTTCCTGTTTACGACTGTAGCCGCTAACGCCATTGCAATTGTAGGAACAAATCCGGTATCCGGTATGACACTGATGACGCTGATTTTGGCATCCGTTGTGATGGTAGCTGTAGGTTTGAAAGGTCCCGAAGGTATGGTGGCAGCATTGATTATGGGTAGTGTTGTTTGTACGGCACTATCTATGGCGGGTGGCTTTATCACTGACCTGAAGATTGGTTACTGGTTGGGAAGTACACCTGCCAAACAACAAACATGGAAGTTCCTCGGAACAATCGTTTCGGCTGCCACAGTGGGAGGTGTAATGATTATATTGAACGATGCTTATGGGTTTACAAGTGGTAAATTGGATGCTCCGCAGGCCAAGGCAATGGCAGCAGTAATTGAACCGTTAATGAACGGCGGAGGTGCTCCATGGCTACTTTATGGTATCGGTGCAATATTTGCCATTATACTGAACGCATTCAAAATTCCCGCTTTGGCATTTTCCTTAGGTATGTTCCTTCCATTAGGATTGAACGTTCCGCTTGTAGTGGGTGGTGCCGTTAACTGGTATGTAACAAGCCGCAGTAAGAATGCTGCCCTCAATGCAGAACGCGGCGAAAAGGGAACATTGCTGGCATCCGGTTTTATTGCAGGTGGTGCTCTGATGGGTGTAGTCAGTGCTGCAATACGCTTTGGCGGTACCGACCTGATGAACTATGCGTGGGTGAATAATACATGGTCTGAAGTACTGGCATTGGGCGCTTACGCACTGCTGATAATCTACTTTATCAAAGCTTCTATGAAAGTAAACCGTTAATCTGCATTATTTGCAGTAGTACAAAAATGAATCTTATAAACTCTAATATGAAAACAATTTTATTAATTACAGCACTGTTTATGACTACGCTGCTTTCCGCGCAGGAACCTGTTGAAATTCCCTTATGGCCTAATGGAATCCCTAATACAAATGGGCTGACAGGTGACCAGGAAGACTTGAACGGAGGGCGTGTGGCCAATGTCGTCAAGCCCACTATCACGGTTTATTGTCCGGCAAACCCCAACGGTATGGCTATCCTTATGTGTCCGGGTGGCGGATATGCCCGCTTAGCAATGAACCACGAAGGCCACGACATGGCATCCTGGTTCAATGCACAAGGAATTACTTATGTTGTTTTGAAGTATCGAATGCCGAATGGCCATCGGGAAGTTCCTCTCTCTGATGCCGAACAAGCAATTCGCCTGATACGCCGGAACGCAGCAGAATGGGGCGTCAATCCCAATCGCGTAGGTGTTATGGGAGCATCGGCAGGTGGACATTTGGCAGCTTCACTCTCTACTCTTTACAGTAGCGAAGAAACCCGTCCGGATTTCCAGATTCTGCTATATCCCGTAATCTCTATGGTACCGGGTATCACTCACGGAGGCTCCCGTCAGAATCTTCTTGGAGATAATCCGATGAAAGAACTGGAAGAAGCATATTCGCTCGAACGACGTGTATCACCTCGTTCGCCGCAGGCTTTCATTGTACTATCCGCTGATGACGGCGCAGTGCCTCCCATGAACAGCATCGGCTACTTCATGGCTCTTAACGGTCAGAACGTTCCGGTTTCCATGCATATCTATCCTATTGGCGGACATGGATGGGGCTTTCGTGATAACTTCACCTACAAACGTCAGTGGACCGGCGAACTGGAAAAATGGTTGCGTGACGGATTGAAATTTGAAAAACAGTAAAACTATAAAAGTATATGAAAAAACTAACCTTTATCACTTATCTCGCATTACTTCCTTTTGCCCTTCAGGCACAAGAGAATCGTTATGAACAGTTGACGAACCCCCAACTGACAGACATCAACAAGGAAGCACCCCGGAGTACATTCACTTCATACAGCAGTGAAGAAGACGCCATCATCAATGACCGTATAAACGGGACATACCGTTTCTCTCTCAATGGGAAATGGAAGTTCAACTACGTGGAAAACTTCGCAGATCGTCCAACGGACTTTATGAACGAGCGTACCGACGTCAGTAGCTGGCCGAACATTAACGTGCCGGGCAACTGGGAGTTGCAAGGCTTCGGTACCCCGATCTACGTAAATCACCCTTATGAATTCTGTTCCAGGGGATACGAGCCTTATTGGGATAAACCTAATCCGCCTTATGTGCCCAAAGAATGGAATCCAACCGGTACTTACCGTCGTGAATTTACTCTGGGAAATGACTGGGACGGAAAAGAAATCTTTCTCAGCGCCGATGGTGTGCGTGGTGCAGCCTTCTATTATATCAACGGCAAATTTGTTGGAATGAGTAAGGATGCCAAGACTCCCGCCCGCTTTAACGTCACTGCTATGGCAAAGAAGGGCAAAAACATTATTGCCATTCAGGTGCATCGTTTCTCGGATGCTAATTATTTAGAGTGTCAGGACTTCTGGCGCATCAGTGGTATCGAACGAGATATTTATCTCTATGCTACACCCAAAATTCATATCGCCGATTTCAAAGTGGAGACTCCGCTGGATACATATTATAAAGATGGTATTCTAAAGCTGAAAGTGAAGCTCGCCAATGAGAGTGACATCAAGACTCCATATATGGTTTCTTATCGTCTGCTGGATAATGACGACCAACAAATAGCACAATCTTCCACACGCGTAGAAAATAATCAGACTGAAGCGGAGTTTACTCCGAAAACAATAAAGAGTCCGAAACAATGGACAGCGGAAACACCTTATTTATATACGCTTGTCATCAGCCTGAAACGTACCAACGGTGAAGTGATAGAAGCAACAAGCTGCAAAGTAGGTTTCCGTACGATAGAAATCAAAGACAAGCAACTCATGGTAAATGGTGTGCCCATTCTTGTAAAAGGGGTAAATGTCCACGAACATAATGAGTACACCGGACACTATGTACCGGAAGAGCTTATGCTGAAAGATTTTGAACTTTGGAAGAAGTATAATGTGAATACTGTACGTACTTGCCACTATCCGCAACAGGAACGTTTCTATGAACTTTGCGATATGTATGGTATCTATGTTATTGACGAAGCCAATATCGAAAGCCACGGTATGGGTTACGGCTTACATGTAGGGGGTACTTTGGGTAATAATCCACTGTTTATGGATGCCCATATTGACCGCACCATGAATATGTACGAACGCGACAAGAATCATCCATCCGTAATTATCTGGTCATTGGGTAATGAAGCCGGTAACGGATTGAATTTCTACGTCACTTATAATACATTGAAAACAGTCGATAACCGTCCGATACAGTATGAGCGTGCCTTGTTGGAGTGGAATACGGATATTTACTGTCCAATGTATGCATCCCCTCAAAGCATTGAGAGATATGCACAAAATGAAGAAATGACACGTCCGCTTATCTTGTGTGAATACGCTCATGCCATGGGTAATAGTCTTGGCAACTTTCAGGATTATTGGGACATTATCGAAAAATACCCGATACTGCAAGGCGGATGCATCTGGGATTGGGTAGACCAGGGGTTTGCCGCCCAAACAAGTGATGGGCGTAAATATTGGGCATATGGTGGAGATTATGGAGAAACCGGTACTCCTTCCGACGGCAATTTCTGTATCAATGGTATAGTATATCCTGACCGTAGTGTGAAACCTCAAACTATCGAGATGGGCAAAGTCTACCAGAATATCAAATTCATTAAGTTCGACCCGCAAACCTGTACGGTACAGATGCGCAATGATTTTTCATTTACTAACCTTAATAAATATGATTTCCATTATATTGTCCGCGAACATGGAAAAGAAATCTATAAAGGTAAAATGGATAATATCAGTGCCGCCCCGGGTAAAACGGTTACCAGTTCGTTTCTGCAAGGTATTCCTAAAGATAAGAATACTACAGGGGATGTCTGCGTCGAATTCTACGCAACTATACGTAATGCAGAACCATTCCTGCCGGTGGAAACGGTAATTGCCTGCGAACAAATTACTGTCCATCCTTTCCATAAAGAGAAAGCCTTGCAACAAAATCTTGCTAAAGCGGATGAAGTTTCTGCGCAGGTTGTATTCTCGGGCAGTGACTTTAAAGCTGTTTTCGATAAACAGAGTGGAATGTTGGTATCTTATATCTATAAAAAGCAAGAGTATATCAATAATAATCAGGGACCCCGTCCTTTCTTTTGGCGCGCTCCAACCGACAATGATTACGGGGCAAAACTTCCAACTCGCCTGAATGCATGGAAAGAAGCAAGTTACCAAGACCTCAAAGCCGAATCATTCAACGTTTCCAAGCAGGATGGCAATTCTGTGGTGAAGGTAAGTTACCGTTTTCCGCAAACGGATGCCCGTTGGGAAATTACGTATAAAGTATTTGCCAGCGGTATTATTAAGGTTGATAACCGGTTTGTTGCCACAGGAACAGAAATTCCAATGATACCTCGCGTTGGTTTGCGTATGCAATTGACGGATGTATTTACCAAACTCACCTATTATGGACGTGGACCGGAAGAAAACTATTGCGACCGCCGTACTTCTCAGTTCATCGGAGAATATACGACTCCAATAAAGGATATGTATGAGCCATATATGCGCCCGCAAGAGAATGAACACCGTACGGATATCTATTGGTGTGCCGTTACCAACAGGCAAAAAGGTGGTTTACTTTTTATTGCCGACCACACGTTCGAGTTCAATGCTTCCAACTATTTACTCGAAACTCTGGATAGCGGCGAAACCATTGACAACGGTGCTCCCCGTACCGATGCGACTGTTCATCGTCACCTTACTGACCCATTACCGCAAAAGTTGGTAGATATGTTTATTGACTATCGCATGATGGGTGTCGGCGGCGATAATAGTTGGGGAGCTACGGCACACGAACCGTATTTGATTCGTCCCGGTATGGAGAATGTTATTGAATATGGTTTCTCTATCGTACCATTCGACAGGAAGACGGATTTTAAGGATTTAATTTATCAGTACTAAACGGGTAATATCATTCTAATCTGCATTATTCATACTGTAGTTAACGTAGTTATCACTTCGTTAGTAGTTAAGGAGTTAAAGCCGATACTCCGTGAAGCATATAACAAGGCTATCGGTTTTAACTCCTAAGCCAACTTGTTGACTGATAACTCCTCTAAATCCTAAAGCATGAATTATTCAGGCTAATAATTTACAAAATAAATCAGATAATTATTTAATTAATGGAAAGGATGTAGTACATTTGCTGCATCCTTTTTATTTTTATTTTAAAATCGAAGAATAATGAAAACAATGACTACACTCTTACTTAGCGCACTCTGCGTAGCTACTGTCAATGCCCAGACAGAAGATAAAAGCAACGTTATGTTGAACAATGGAATAAGTTTTTTAAATATTCCTTATGTGGCGCATACGTTGGAAGTAAATGATGGTACGGAGGAACTTATCATCAACTGTGACGAAGTAGACTGTACTACTTTTGTTGAATATGCTCTCGCCATGTCCCTTTCGTCTACCGAAGACGGTCAGGTGGCTGAAGGTGAATTTGCTGATAACCTTCAAAAGATACGTTATCGTGACGGCAAAATAAACGGATATATTTCCCGCTTACATTATAATACAGACTGGGCAAACAATGGTATACGCCAAGGATTCCTTGAAGATGTGGCAGCTACTTATAGTCCGTACACTCGGAGAGTATCTCTTTCTTATATGTCTTCTCATCCCGAACAGTATAAACATCTAAGCAATTCTCCTGAGAATGTGGCTAAAATAAAAGAGATTGAGAGTTCTTTGTCCGGTCAGGAATTTCACTTTGTTCCCGAAGAACTGGTGAAATTCAATGGTTTGCCCTGGATTAAGAATGGTGACATCATTGCTATTACTACCAATACTCCGGGTTTGGATGTAACTCACATGGGTATTGCTTTCTATGTAGATGATAAGTTATGCTTGTTGCATGCTTCTTCTAAGGACAAGAAAGTGGTTGTATCTAAAGTAGCACTTGGCCAGATGTTGAAAAGCAACGATAACTGGACAGGGATTCGGGTATTGAGGATGAAGAAGTAATGATATAGGCATACATCAGAATTCATCTTATAAGTGCTGTAAACTAAAAAATGCTATTTACAGTATCTCTTTAATCCGATCTATCTGCCTATTCAGAAAATATTCGGCATATTTGCTGTAATCCTCTGTTTCATAAAAAGCTATCAAGTCCTTTCTGTAGTTCAGAATATCGGAATCTTTGGTAGAATATACGGGAATTATGCCTGCGTTCATTAAAACAATGCTTTCTATCATTCGTGCAGTACGTTTGTTTCCGTCAATGAAAGGTTGTAGACGGGCAAGATTGCAATGCAAATACACTGCCTTCTCTAAAGGGTTGGTGTATCCTTCTTGCTGAAAAAGAATTTCATTCAGCTTGCTTTCTATTTCTTGCTGATTCTTGGGAGGAATATAATCCGTTCCGCTGATACGAACTGCTCGTGCCCGTAGTGACCCCGATTCTTCGTTAGATACTAATTCTGTAGAGATAGATTGATGTACTCTAAAAAGAGTGCGTTCGTCTATAATCTCTTGATTTTTTTCTTTATGGATATATTCTAATTCAGAGATGAACGTGTTGTAGAGGTTTTTAAGCATCTTGGCATCTTCGTACCGTTTCTCCGAAGTAATGCCATCTTTGAGTAATGCTTCGGTCTCAACGTAGGTATACGTATTGCCTTCTATCTTGCCCGAATAGTAGCACCAAATGACTGCCAAGTCCTTTATTTCATTGTAATAAAGTTCAGATAACCTGGATAGAGGATTCTCCAAAATAAAAGAAGCCTTCTTTTGTTGCTCTTCGTTGAATATAGGTTTCATACCTTAGCGTATTTGATGGGGTTATTAACCCCTTAAATCATTGGAGAATCGTTGGTTTTAATCCTCTTTTTAATCCTAAAAACAAAAAACCTTGTAACCATATACTGAAATCCAGTTAGTTACAAGGTTTCTTTGAGGTTCCTGGCGGAGTATCTCTAATACTTATAATCAGCTAATTACATAAGTATCGGTCTACATCCGGACTACATTACTGTAGGAAACTTCATCTTGCACTATACTCTGAAACAGCTTTGGTCACAGACTCTAACTTCGGTGATTCGGGGTTCTTATTTCATTAATACCTCAAATTAATATTTAATCTGTTTCTTTGTTTTTAAATTCATTCCATTTCCCGCCTTTTATAACTGTCATCCGGCAACCTCGGCGATGGTCCCGTGATACAAGTCCAATCTAGCAGATAGAACTGCATTTTCTTGTATAAGACGTTTGTTTTCTTCTTTTAAATTCTTATTTTCTTCTCTCAAATAATTTGTTAAATTGTTATTATTTGATATATTTTTATCGGATGAGAGAAATTTTTCTCCCTCTCCAGTTATTATCCAAAGGATATTAACTTCGGGGAATGTGAGATAAATTTCTCTCAGAGCGTCTGAACCTATTTCTTTAGTTATTCCTTTGATAAAACTCCTACTTTTCCCTATTTTAAGGGAAAATGCATTTGGTGTTAGCTCTAATGCATCGCATAACTCTATTAACCGTTGTTTTACCTGGCTAAAACTTTCCATATTATATTCCTTACTTGATGGCTAAAATTTATCTCATAATATTTTGAAATGAGATAAATTTCACTCATATTTGCACCATATTTCAAAATCAATGAAACAAATGTACGATAAAAACGAAACAAATGCAATAGCGAAAAAACGCTATTCGTTCAAAAAAGGCTATTTACAAGTTACTCTCTCACAAAAAAGAGAAGTGAGAGACAAACTTATGTCCGCTCTCAAAATCTCTCGTCTGACTTATTTTAGTAGTCTTCTTAACGGAGGTATCGTAGACATCAGCATGACTAAATATGAAAAGATAAATGCTGTGTTCTTGGAGTATAACATCCTTGATGTATGGGATATTTCCTCTCTAAATTGACTGATATGAAATCAAACGTTAAACTCGGTTCACGTGAATGTGAAGTCCTCGAATGCATAGCATGGGGAGCTTCTCAAAAAGAAACGGCCAGTTTTCTTGGTATAGCGCCTCGTACCGTTGACAATACAGTTCGGAAAATTAAGTTGAAAACCGGTATGCAGAAAGCGGCTGAACTTTCCGCTTATTGGTTCTGTACTCATTTCGATATATCATTCGATCTTTCTCCATTGATAAGAATGAGATTAGCAACCGTTATGCTCGTGTTTTTCCTTTTTACAGGAATAGACTTCAAGTCTGATCCGATATATACTCGCTGCAATAGGCGTGCACGCATCGAAATTCGGGTTCTGGCGCGCACTCGGGAAATTGATATTTCAAATAGTTAATCAACAAACAATATTTCTACCTATGAGAAGAGTCACTTCACTATCCCCTTGCCTAGACAGGGATAAGCGGATCAAGCCAGATTTATCCGAGAATGAAAACCCGGAAGCCCTGGAAGCTATCAGACAGGAGAAGAGAAATAGGGATATTGGTAAAGTACCGCTCCGGATTAATGCATATACCATTGTGATGGTTGACCCTGAACTTTGTACGCCGCAACATGCCGAGAAGCTGCGGGCAAAATTTGAAAAGGCGAGAAAGCAATTTCCATAACTAAAAATATGAATTATGATAAAGAACCATTTTGAAATGAACTCGAAGGTACTGGCTATACTTTTAGAAATAATCGTTGAAGATAATATTCCAGTGAATGTGACTACCGGCGACAGCCATAAGGATTATGACGGCAGCGCATCGGTTGATGTATTGTTTGAGTATGATTACAGAGATACCGACATTGTAAATGAAGCCCTATGCCGGGCTATAAATTTGACTTTTGATTTAGTAGAATAACAATAAAGATATGAAACTAATTATTGAAGAGGAAACTTATCGCCCAGCTTATGTGGAATCAACGTTTAAAAGCCGATTGAAGACTGCACTAAAATATGATGAAACGATTTGGACGTTTTTCATCAGTGCTAAAAGTATTATGTCACAAGTCCGAACAAATAACCATATCAAAATATGGCAGTTGTATACTGTTGAATTTGAACAGAACAAGGTGTGGATATGGCATCTGAATATCAAAGGAGAAAAGGACAGACTTGTAATGAGAGTGGCGGAGAAACCAATCAATTAAAAACAATAAAGAAAGGAATAAAATTATGAAAACAGATACTGATATAGCTATTGAAGCGATCAATGAGGCATTGAAAGCTTCACGGGATAGGGCAATAAAATCTTTATGCGAAACAACATGCCCCGGCAAGGTAGATTTATGCCGAGCGTATGAACGGGCTGAAAATTGTCCAAAAGTAAAACAGTTTTTAAAACATTACAACGGATAGATATGAAGAAAGCAAAAGTAAGAGTCACTGGGAATTATGTTTCCCGCACCAGTTTTAAAAATCCTATAGATATGATACTGAACTTACCTATAGGTTTTACACATACTGATATTGAGAATAAGATAGTGAGCACGTATCATCCGGAAGGCTATTCTATTGGAAAAGTGGAAGTACTTTGTGTGTATGATGAAGATTAACGTAAAACGAAAAAGTAATAGCCTTGGGCGGCTTTGTAAAACCCATAGATAAAAATGAAAACATTAGATGAAAAAGCAGTATTGTTCTCTGATAGAATAGCAAATCAGAGTGGTGTCTACTCAAAAGGAGAGTTGGAAACGGCTTATGTAACAGGTGCAACAGAAAATCAAGAATTGACCAGTGACGAATGTGGTACGTTTGGGCAAGCGATTGTTTCGCTTCAACGAGGTTTTAATATTGCTCGTAAAGAATGGGGCGGCAAATGCTTTATAGTAAAGCAGATTAACTCTGATATAGCATCGGATATCGTTCCGAAGATGCAATCACTACCAGATGCAGCTAAGAAAGAAATCAGTAAGCATGCGGATGGCTCAATTCATTATCGGGAACAATGTTTGGTTGTGTACCCGGACGCTAAATGTGGGTGTATGGCTACAAACTATGTACCTGACTGGCAGGACATGTTTTCCAATGACTGGATAATAATTGAATAGTCACATTGCCATACGGCGGTTAGATGTCTGCCGTATGGCTCAAAACAAGATAGAAAGGAGTATTTATGACTGTAGGTGAATTAATTGCAGAATTGAATAAGTATGATAAAGATTACGACGTAGTCTTTGATTTAGATACTGAAGATAATGAACTATCGGATATTATACATATATCTGATAGTTCATGAGGGTAGTATGTGGAATGTAGTTTTGAAGTAGAACAATAAAGGGATGAGAATGCTATGTCTCTTTATAACAAACTACCCGCTTTATCGGATGGTAAAAAAGATAAGGTGGGATGCGGAGATAAATGCATTGGCAGAAAGGTTGCTCCCATAAGAAGAAATACAATGTATGCGAACCGGTTTGTTTCGGCTGTACCCGGTAGTCCTGTTGCAGCTTCAGGAAAATCCCGTCATTCGCAGAATGAAATATAAAAGACTATGTACTTTACACAAAACGATGTTACCCGGATAACGGATGCCTCCAAAGGGCGGCTGCTTGACGTTGCCCAGGACTTTCATGAGTTCCGCAAATCCGGAACAAGTTATGTCTGCGATTGCCCTCGTTGCGGGGCAGCCCGGAAATTCAGCATCAATCCGGCGAAAGATGTATTCGGGTGTTTTTCGTGCCATGAGGTGAACGGAGGCGGCGCTCTCTCTTACCTGATGAAAGTAGAAGGCAAAGAGTATCTCGCGGCGCTTGAATACCTGGCCAATAAGTTTAATGTCTTGCTGGATGAGAAACCGGGGACTCAGAAACCGAAGGCAAAGAAACTCAAAAAAGGCAGTAAGGCAGCCAAAGGGGTGGATGTCGACAGTTATTGCGCGCGTATGCTGGCCGCCTCCGGATTGACCGTTGAAGATGTCACCGCCAAGGTTTACAAGAGCGATGACAAATCGGCAATCTTCGAGTCAAGGACGTTTCGCCCCGGCACCATCGACGAGCGTGGCGCCATCATCCAAGGGGATGATGTAATCATTGAATATTATGACCTGGACGGGATGCCGGTTACCTACTACCGTAAGGACAACAAGAAGCGAGTAATCGACGAGAAGAAAGAATACTTCCGTGTTCGCTGGCAGTTCCCGGACTCCCATTTGGATAAAGAGGGCAAGCCATTTAAATACAAATCGCCTCCCGGTTCCGGAACGCCGGTGTATATCCCGGAACGTTTGCGCCGGATGTATAAGGAGAAAACACCTATCCCGCGCCTGTATATTCAAGAGGGAGAGAAGAAAGCGGAAAAGGCTTGCAAGCACGGTATTCCATCGATTGCGGTATCAGGCATTCAGAACCTGGGTATGAATAAGTCTCTTCCGGAAGACGTGGTACGTATTATCACCAATTGCGCGGTTAAAGAAGTGGCATTCATCTTTGACTCGGACTGGGACGACATCTCGGCGAACATCAAAATCAATGACCAGGTGGAGAAGCGCCCCCGGAACTTCTACTATGCAGCAAAGAATTTCAAGGAGTATATGCGGGAATTGAAAAACCGCAATATCTACGTAGAGGTATTCATCGGGCATATACAGAAAAACTCCGCCGGTGACAAAGGGCTTGATGATATCCTGGCTAATACGCTTGCAGGCAATGAAGATGAATTGGCAGCAGATATTGAATTTGCTTGTAATGATAAGAAAGGGTTGGGTAAATACGTAGAGATGTTCAAGATTACCACCCTGACCGACCACAAGATAGCGGAACTTTGGTGTTTGCATTCACATGAAGCGTTCGCGGAACGTCATAAGGATGTCTTGATAAATCTTCCGGAGTTTGTTTTCGGCCGCTACCGGTGGAAATTCGACGACTCCGGAAAGGTTGTCCTGGCGCAACCTTTTGATGATGATGAGAAGTTTTGGAACGAAGAAACCAAATTCGATCGTTCCGGGAATGCACGCACGGAAATTGATTTCTGCTATGTCAATTCGCAGAACTTCCTACAGAACCGGGGCTTTGGCCGCCTTCGACGGTTGGATAAAAGCTACCAGTTCATTCACCTGGATCCGCCGGTGGTTCGCCCCATCGAGGCGAGTGATGCCCGGGACTACCTGTTCCAATTTGCCAAGCATTACTGCAAAAAAGAGGTAAACGAGATGTTGATCAAAGGGGTTTCGCAATATGTGGGCCCTGACAAACTTTCCCTGCTCGGGTTCATTGAGCCTAATTTCATCAGGCCGAACCGGGAAAGCCAATACCTTTACTTCGATAAAAACTGCTGGCACATCACAAGGGACACGGTTAAAGAAATGGGATACGAAAGTATCTCACATCACATCTGGGAAGAACAGAAGAAGGGCGTGCCGGCTAAATACTTAGGCAAGCCGCTGATCCGGTTTCAGATGAAAGACGGGCAATGCAGCTATGATATCACCCGGGAAGGTAAATCCTGCCACTTCCTTCGGTTCCTGGAGAACGCCAGCAATTTCACCTGGCGCAAACAGCCGGAAGAAATCGAAGAAGCGGAAGAGAACGAAAACCGCATCCACTTGCTTAGCAAACTATGCGCTATCGGTTACATGGCCATGGAGGCGAAAGACAACAATGTCGCCCGTGCCGTAATCGGCATGGACGGTAAACAGTCGGAAGTCGGTGAGTCTAACGGGCGTTCCGGAAAGTCGCTCATCGGCGAACTTATGCGCAATGTGACACCAACAGCGTATATATCCGGAAAGCGAAACGATATTTTCGCCGACCAGTTTATTTGGAACGATGTGCAGGAAAACACCAAGTTGGTGTTCATCGACGACGTGCTGCGAAGTTTTAACTTTGAGTTCCTGTTTCCGGTCATCACCGGCGACTGGACGATCAACTACAAGGGCGGCCGCCGTATCACTATTCCATTCGCCAAGTCCGCCAAAATCTATATTCCTACGAACCATGCTATCCGGGGAACCGGTTCCAGTTACACCGATCGCCAATGGTTGATTGCCTTCTCCGACTACTACAATGACGTACACAAGCCGTTGGATGACTTCGGTTGCCTGTTCTTCTCCGAATGGGATTACGAGCAGTGGAACCTGACCTGGAACATGCTTGCCAACTGCATCCAGCTGTATCTAACTTTTGGAGTTGTTCAGGCGCCGGGCGAACGCCTGGAGATGCGTAAACTCCGGCAGGAAATCACCGAACCGCTTATCTCCTGGGCGGATGAATATTTCTCTGACCCGGCACACCTTAATACCAAATTGGTGCGCCCTGAACTTTATGATGCGTTTAAGAATTATGACCGCCGGCAGGAAAAATATATCAGCACTACGGATTTTAAAAAGAAAATCAAGCTATATTGCAAATGGAAAGGCTATGTCTTTAACCCGAACAAGTATGACCCGGTTACCGGCAAGCCACACCATTTTGATAAAGACGGCGCCCCTATCCTGGATGATAAGTCCGGAGGCGTGGAATACTTCACTATCGGTTGTAAAACCATTCCTGAAATCACCGAAGACGCCTCTTCTGATTCCGAACCGCAGTTACCATTTACAGCAGCAAGTAATAAACTAATAGATTATTAAGCCATGGCAGTAACACTAAGAGAACTCGAAAACGAACTCATGCCGTTGTATGAGCAGAACCCTGAACGCTTCAGGGCATTCTATAACAAGGTATATCTGCTGCTTTACAGAATGCCGGAAGGCGGTAAACTTCGCGCTGAAGAGCATTGCAGCGAGGCTACTATACCGTTGTTTATGAAAGTGGCTATCTTTATCATGCTGTTCGATCCGTCCTGGAGAGACGAAGATGGGTACGATTTGTTGGAGGTTTGTGCCGATATCAGTCCGACAACTATCGGCAGACGGCGTAAAATCGTACCATCACACCCTTTATTTAAAGGGACGTGGTATTCCAATTTATTACCCTGTAAAGATACGAATAACAAATGAGATACACAACAATATTATGATAAAAAAAGAGAATAAAATACAGGTAGTTATCGCCCCTACAGCCCAGGAACGGGAAAAGCTGATCGCACGCCTGGCCGTCTACCATGGGTTCGCCCGGATCGCATCGGACGCCGCCAAGATCATCCGGAAAGACCTCTATTCTGTCGACCTCGCTACGGCTTATTTCGTGCTCTGCAGCAGCTACAATTTTCGCGGGTCGGTAATCACCACACAAAGGCTTTATGAACTGGCAGCGCGTGGTATCTGCGTGATAGTGGGCGTCAAGAGCCTACCGCGTGAGTACGAGTTGATATCACAGACATTCTATCCGGGTGATTTGCGGTAACACGAGGCGGAGTATTCTTAGAAGACACAACGCGGAGTATTCTTTTGGCGGTGGTACATAAGTGCCGCCGCTTTTTTTTGTCCGCCGTTTCCCCTCTCACCCCTTTCATTGGATATAAACGTTTTGAACAAAGGTGCTTTCGGACGTCGAAGCCGCAGCGCAGAGGGGGACATATATTCTTTTTATTATTTCTTTTCTTTATAAAAACACCCTACCTAAAAAATAGAAATATTTCTGTACTTTCGTACGGAAGCCCGTTTTTCGCTATTTATTACGTTGTAAATCAGATATTTAGACACCGCACGATTTTCGTACGAAACCGTACGATTTGTACTTTTCCGCACGAAATGCCTTTTTGTACGCAAAACGAGATTCCGTACAGAAAAAGTGCGCATTTTGTACGGACGTAAAACGTTGATAATCAGGTGTGTTACATAACGCTGACGCACAAAAAGAACAATTGCACAAAAAAATAGTACTGTTTCGCCAAGGGTGGTAGTAAGTGAGTGGGAAAGAGAAAATGTAGACCGATAATAGGATAATCAACTTATTTTTACTACTTTAGCTCCACACTATTTTTTAATGGACACATGACTACCAAGATAACCGTACCTGCACATATCCGGGAATACTTGATCGGAAAGTTCTGCAACTTTCAGGATACAGCAGTTCGTTTCCCGGATTCATCAGATATCTACCACATAATCTACGATTTGTTGGAGAAACGTCCGGCTGATCATCCGGTTGACAGAGGCAACCTGGAAATCTTCCTCCCGGCACGTTCTATCGGTAAAAGCCCTGAGACTTACAATTTTCTCGGGGTTCGCTCCCAGATGATCATTAACCGTAAACTGGAGTTGCTTATGTGGGCGGAGTTGCACGATACGGTAGATGAGCAAAAGCATCGCTATGGCGTAAACTTCATTGTCGGTATCCATGCCTTCATGAGCAAGTACGGAATTTCCAGCATTACCGAAGATGCGTTCCTTAAAAATTTCTACCGGTGGCGCACGAAGATGCGACCGAAAGAAAAAAAACGGGAATATACCCGAAAAAGTTAACCCGAGCAAGTGTAGTTAATTGTCCGATTTTCGTGCAAAAACAGTGTAAAAACAGAAGTAAAAGCGTGATAAAACATGCGCAAACATTAATAATCAAGTAGTTATGAATAATATTGGAGGTATAATTCAGTGTGAAATTCTTGGTATTGACGATGTAATCCTCTTCTCCGTAGTCAACCAAATAGCGGAAATCCGGAAAAAGGAAACCGCCGAATGGCACACGTTACCTATCAACCGGAGAAATACGATGGTGACAGCGGCACCTGTCGCCGGCAATGCCGGAACGCTTTATGAACACAAGTTCAGTACCATTTTGCCGGCAAACGTGGTAACGCGGTTGGATATCAGCCGTTACCGTTTGTTCTGTATCAATGGCTGCATTCTGCGTTATACGGATGCCAACGGAAATAAACGTATGCTCGGAACGAAAGATTATCCGCTTACAGGGACTTTCGCCGAAGTACCGGAACAGACAGCCGCCGGTTTGGCGGGGTATGAATTGAAATTAAATGCTTCTGAAGTCATTCCACAGCTTCCTTATATAGAGATTTAACGTCCTTCCATAGCTTTCTATAACTGCGTATCATTGCATCAAAAATAATGCAATGAGTCAAAAACGCATCATTCTCTCCGATTCGTCACTTAATAGATACGGTTACCGGGTTCTTACGTCAGGTCTCAATATTGAAGCCTTCAAAAAGAATCCGGTCATGCTGTATATGCATTTTCGTGACGAAGGTTCCCCTATCTGGGGAAACTGCAAAGCTATCGGTCATTGGGAGGATATTCAAATTAACGGTGACGAACTCTCTGCCATTCCTGTTTTCGATAAGGTCGATGATCTCTCCAAAGAGGTGGCCGCAAAATACGAAGCCGGGACTTTCTCCGCCGCAAGCATAGGTATCCGTATCATTGCCACAAGTGCCAACAAAGACTTGCTTCTCCCTGGACAGACACGCGAAACTATCACGGAAAGCGAATTGATGGAAGCTTCCATCGTTGACATACCTGCAAACTCCAATGCCGTACGCTTGTACGACCGTACTTCGTCTGCTATCCTGGCGGCAGGCAAGGATACGTTATCAGTGCCGGAATTACCCAAATCCAATTTAAACGTTATGAATTTAAAATCAAGCTGGAAAGCAGTTTGTGCTTTCTTGAAGATTGCAGGCGATAAAGCGGACACGACCGAACTCTCCCTGGAGCATATAGAGTCGCTTGACGCGGAAATGAAACGTCTGAAAGATGAAAACGAGTCGCTTGTACAGGCGAAAAAAGACATTGAAGAAAAGCTAACCGCTTCTGCCGGAGAGGTCTCCCAATTGAAAACGGACATCGGAACCAAGGACACCGAAATCGGCACTTTGAAAAGCAGTGTTGAGAGCAAAGACAATGAAATCGCCCAGCTTAAAGAGCAAGTGAAGAACCTGAAAAGCAATCCTGCCGATGAAGGTCGAGGTCTGAAACCCAAAACCGAACCGGAAGGTGACGACGAGAAAGAAGACCTGGCAGCTTTCTGCGAAAAGAATGGTAACGATTACGATACCATGGCTGAGAGAATTAAAAAAGAGGGATTAATCTAAACCTTAATTTATGAAATTAGTAGATGTATCAAAACTCCAGGAAAGCCTTGTTATCTATGACAAGGCTCTCCGTACGTTGCCTTATGCAACATTGAAAGAAGTAGCGGCAATACTCAAACTGAACGTAAGGGACTTGCAAGGCAAGCATTCACTTATCAATGAACGTCGCCGTGCCGGTGGCACCCAGTCTTATAAGATTGGCAAGGAATTCAAGGAATTCGAGCAAATCTTCGGCTATGAACCTTCGCTGATTGAACCGAAAGATGTTGTATTCATCACACGCGAGAATTCGCAGAAGTATGATGATAACGAACTGTTGATCATCGGCGGAACACCCGTGAACAATATCACGAAGAAACACCCGATGGAAACGAAAATTGTATTCGGATTGACAACCTCACATGCCGAAGACGTTGTGTACAGTTTGTTTCATGCGGAGCGTGACGAAGACTCCAAGTCGCCCAGCGGCGCATTTGACGGTTACTTTACGAAGGCTGACAAATTAATCGTTTCAGGCGCCGTAAATGCCGCACGCGGCAACTTGGCGATCTCCGGAGAATTTGCCATGCCGGTTAATGAGAATGACTACAGCGCTTATGAAAACCTGGTTGACTGGATCGGTGGCGCCCATAACTCGTTACGCAATTCACAGGGAGGCATTCCGCAGTTGATGTGTGCGGAAACTGTTATCAAGGCGGCCCGTGCAGCTTTGCGTAACAAGTTGAAAATGCAGGAATATCCCAGTGTAGCCCGCATGGTTGAACTTTTACGCGAAGATGCTTTCTGTTCTTCGCTGGAAGTTGTGACACATGAGGCACTGGGTAGAGGTTCCCGCCTCATTATGCAGAAAGCCGGTAACATGGACCTCGCGTTCAACACACAAGCTGCTGCAAAGTTCTGTCAAATCCGCGATATCTATCCGGATCCCAACGAATGGCAGTTCTGGCTGCAAGCCGGTTACGACACCCGTATCAACGACTGGCACGAGAAAGTGTTCCGTACGAACGAGCAGAAGAACGAAAGCAATGACCTGGCTGGCGACTATTGTCTGACAGGCGCTGTACAGGTGAATATCACCGGAACGGATGCGGGAACCTGGACTATTGACGGCAAAACGTCTACCCGTTCCAACGGTCAGTACTTCATTGGTCTTACACCGGGGAATCATACCATTGTATTCAAGGACGTGGATGGAAAGACGAAACCGAATAATCAAGAGGTTACCGTCGCCGCAGGTAAAGTTGTCGCCATTGATGCACAGTACACCTAATTAACGGAGGGGACTTTCCCCTCCCTGTTTAATTCAAATATTACATCACAATGAAAAAGAAACATTTATTTATCCTTGGATTTTTGTTCATCCTGGCAGCAATTATGTTACCGGAAGTACAACACCTGTTGTCATTGGATTTGAGTGATCCGAACACCGTTCAGGCGGCCGGTCCCGCCTTTGCCCCACTGATGTATAAAATGGGACAAAACAATATGGGCGGTTTTAAACCGTGTGTACTGTTTATTCCGGCGAGATCGGTCAGCACGGTTCCGACTGTACCTTTACCTAAAGATGCGGCAGATAATACCGGATTGGTCACAGCGGACGGTACATTCACTTTCATAGAAGGCTCCGGAGTAGCACAACCTATATATCTGTACAGTACGGATGGAGAAGTCGATTACAAGGCGGAACCACAGGGTGAAGCGGACGGAATCAGCTTTAAGCCAACGCTCACATTCTTCTTTCCCGGCAACACCCCTGAAATGCATGCTTTCAATGCCCTGGTGAAAAACACCCAGGGGTATTATGTCTTTGAGGACGTGGACGGTCGTCAAATGATGCTCGGACAGCCGGGATTGCCGGCAAGTACGTCGCCGTCATTTGCCGGCGGTAAAGCTCGTGCTGACCGTCGCGGTACTACGTATACCGCTACGGCGGATTCTAATTATTCTGCTGTCTTCCTGAAAACTCCCATTGACATGGAAGCAACCGGAGAATATAAACCTGCCCCCGGCAATTCCAGCGATATTGACGATAACCCTTTGGGATAGACCTGAAAGTATATGAACAGAAACGAACAATTAACAAATTGGTTAGGCGACCGTCAGCGCAAGTATGCTGACGGTGTAGCCCTCTTTAACGCACTTGCCAGGCAAGTACAAAAAGAGAAATATGCGGCTTATTTCGCCACATCTCCGGCAAATCCCCATATTTTCGATCCACACTTTACGCAACTCGTGAACTGTCTCACCCGTATATCCCGCGAAATCCGTGAATCTCCAAGCCTTTATCCGGCAGCCAACGAGCCTGTTATCGAAACCAAGGAAGTGGACGAAAAGCAGCGTACGGAAGAGTTGACTAAACGGACAACCGCCATCATGGCGCATGAACAACAAATCGAAGAATTGACGGAACGTATTGAAGATTTGGAAGACAGTGACAACGCCGGTGAAATTGCAGAGCTGCAGGAACAGATTGATAAACACCGCGCGGAATTGGAACAGCTTCGCAAAGAAGTGGACATACTCAATGCACCCGGTGTTAAGATTGTGACCGAAGCATCCATGCCGCCATCCATCCGTAAGGCATATACCCGGATTAAAGAGATCGTACCTCTGTATGCCAGCCTGCATAACGATATCGCTAATCCCGGTATCACGGACGAAGTCCGGAAGTCATTAGCCGAAGAACTCTGCAAACTGGATGATGAACGCCGTAAACTTTGGAAAGGAATCGACGATTGGTCCGAAGGGAAAGGAACACTGGACTTGGACGCCCAACGTCCGGTATTTAGCGATAATCCCGTCGTGCGCGGCATCGAATTGATACGCCATGTGAAGCGTTTGAAAGAGAACATTGTCAATAGTAGGAAGTCAGCCGAAAAAGCCCAAAAAGACGGACGCCAAACCGTGTATGAAAACGCTATGAAGCGTATTGCGGCTTACGAGAAAGACCTGACAGAAACAGAAAAGGAAATTGCAGGTGAAAAGATTTCAGGATAACTTTCCGCTTGCACTGTGCCCCGGTTCCATCGAACCGTTCATGCACAAGGGAGAATGGGCAATACATGAAGTGTTGCCCACTCTTTTATCTGCCATTGGGCCGGCAAGCGTCCGGATTGCCACATTCAGCATCTCGGAAGACAGCTTACGCCCGTTATTCTTTCTGACTGAAGAAAACAAGATAACCGGTTTGCAGATGTTGCTTGATACCACGGTGAAGCGGCACAAGATAGATTTGCTCTTATTTGCCGCAAACATCTCTCCGGAGATACGGATAGATTCCTGCCATGCCAAGGTCTTATTAGTCGAAAACGAGCAATACAAGTTCGGTATTGCCGGATCTGCCAACCTGAACCAGAACCACCGCTGGGAAGCCGGCTTCTATTTCACTGCCGGTTCCCACTTCGACTACTTCTCCGAAACATTTAACCAAGCCTTTGAAAATGCTATAAATCATGCAGTTAACTGATGAACAAATAGAGCGTGTACGCAGCATGTCAGCCGCATTGATGCCACCGCCGGAAATAGCCATTTTGTTGGATATCCCCGCTGATGAGCGCGACTACTTCTGCGATATCTGCAAAAACCACCGGCAAAGTTCTATCTATAACGCCTATCACCAAGGCAGACTGCAAACCAAATACGAGCTGCGCCAAACCGTCATTAAACTGGCGAAAGCCGGTAGTCCGGCAGCCGAACCGCTAGCTGACAAATACATGCGTGAACAGGTTATAAACGAATAAGCCATGCCTAAAAAGGACACTACATACGAACGCATCGAACGCGCCCTGTACAAAGACCGGGACGAAGTAGAACAAACACTGACTCCTCGGGAACAGGAAATCAGGGAGCGCATGATGCTTTGTGTCGCCAGGAAGATGGACAGTCCATTGATAGAAGATTCCGACCTCGTTAACTTCCTCATGCACGGATGCGGGGGTAACGCTACGCCCGTATCCCAATCACAAGCCTACCGGGATATCGGTATGATTAATCGGTTGGTAGGCAATATCCAGTTGGCCGCAAAGAACTGGTACCGCTACATGATTGTCGAAGGCGCCAAGAAAGGTTATCAGCTTGCCATTGACAGCGGAGATGCCAAGGGCGCCGCCGCCAACTTAGATAAAATAGGTAAATACACCATGGCGGACAAGGAAGACAACCGGCTCGACTTTGAACGGATGATTCCGCCATCTTTCGAACCTTCGGACGATATCACCCTGTTGGAAGGAATCGAACCGATTGATAACCTGGAAGAGCGCCGCAAGGAGTTGCGCGAACTTGCCCGCGGCATGGTGAAAGGAGGAGCTGTCGACGCCGAAATCATCAAGGAAAAGGAGGACGAATAATGCCTGTGCAAAGCGCTCCCGCCATGTCTGTCTACGAACTCCGGATGAAGCGATCCGAAGTCGTGAAGAAGTTCTTCAATAAGATGCAGCGCCAGGCAATGGCCATCGGTGCACATGATGAATACATCATTGCCTCCCGCGGTACCGGAAAGTCAGAAGGTATTGACGCCCGGTTCATTCTCCGGAACGTGTGGGAAATGCCCGGTTCTTTGGGTGCGCTGATATCGCCCAGCTACGCCAAAGCATGGGGAAACACTCTTCCGGCTATTTGTAAGGCCTTGGCAGAATGGGGCTACTACCAGGATATACATTATGTAGTCGGTCATAAAGCATCGTCATGGATGAACTTCGCAGACCCCGTGCGCCCGGTTGTCGGCGAAGGTTGGAGCAACGCATTCCATTTCTGGAACGGCACTGTCATGGTGATTCTGTCATTCAATCAATCCATGTCCGCAAACTCCATGTCGTTGGATTGGGTAATAGGTCCCGAAGCAAAGTTTCTTTCATACGAAAAAATAAAAAGTGAGGTAGATCCTGCCAACCGGGGTAACCGGCAATATTTCGGCCATTGTCCGCATCATCACAGCGTATGCTATTCAAGCGACATGCCTACCGCTTCCATGGGGAAGTGGATATTAGACAAAGTAGACGAAATGTCACCGTCACACATCAACCTTATCCGTAACCTGTACAAAGACCTTCAGGCATATAAGCGTAAGCCTGTGACCGACCACACCTTGCGGATGATCAAGGAACTATCCCGGGATCTTGATACCGCACGGAAGTTTCAGCCGGTAGTCAAGCCACAGCCCGGAAAGAAAAGGGAATACACCGTATTCTACGGGGAATATGATGTCTTTGACAATCTTGAAGTACTTGGGGAAGACTATATCTGGCAAATGCAACGTACCGTATCACCGCTGATATGGCGTACCGCCTTTCTGAATGAACGCCTGTTCCGGGTTCCGAACGGATTTTATTCCGCCCTGGACGATAACATACATTTCTATGTACCATCCGACAGCGGACGCCTGCGCAACCTTGGCAGCAATTGGGGTAAACTCACCACCTGCGGCTGTCTGGGAGATGGCGACCTCGACTTCTCCCGGGAACTGCATATTGCTTTTGACTCCAACGCTTCAATATCTACCGCGGTTGTCGCCCAAAAAGACGGCAATACCATGCGTGTGCTGAAATCTTTTTATGTCAAGACACCAAGCAAGCTGCAGGATTTAGTCAAGCAGGTAGCCGATTACTACCGTCCGAAACTCAATCACGAAATTGTCGTGTACTACGACCAGACATTTACCTGGGAAACCGGTACCAGCAACGAAAGCTATGCCGATGTAATCGAACGTGTATTTAAAGAAAACAAATATGAAGTAACCATGGAGTTTGTCGGTCAACCCGCCAGGCATGACTGGAAACACTTGAATATTGACCGTACACTGAAAGGAGAACCGGAATTTCTTTGGATACAATTCAACCTGCATCAAAACGAGTTCCTTAAAATTGCCATGGAGCAAACCGGTGTTCGCCAGGGAAAGAACGGTTTTGAAAAGGACAAAACACCTGAAGGTACTCCGGATACTCCGGACGCTCCGGATCAGTTCAAAACACATGTTACCGATGCATTTGATACGCTTTGGCTGGGTATGAATTTCTTCTACCGCGAACCAAACAGCGGATCGGGTGGTGTGTACTTCTTAAAGAAAAAAGCATAGGTTGCCTTTACCATACAGGCAACAGGATTTCTTTCTTAAAAGCCACATCAATTCCCAAACAAGCACAAAAAAAGGCTTCCAACCTGTGGAAGCCTCGTTATTTTTTGGTACAGAAAGTAATCTATACTAAATGCACTAAACTCATATCATCAATAAATCCCCGTAGCGCATTATCTATCTTTGCTACCTGCGCATGTCGTGGTTTTTTAAGTCCAGAAGCATAATGCCCTAATTGTTTTTGATTAATACCTGTCATTCTCTCCAAAGCAGCTTTTGTAAAAATGCCACTATAATACTGCAAGAAAGATTGCACATCAAAGTGCCATTCTATATCCATATCCCCCTGTAATTCCACAGGTATTTCATCATTATACTTTTTGTATAACTCTACTGCTGCAAGTATATTCTCTTTGGCTTCCTTTACAGTCTCACCTTCTCCATAAATTCCCGGAACATTGTCAGCCCATGCGCTAAACAAATCTGCTCCTTTTTCAATAGTTACAGTAATTTTTCCCATGACATTCAGTATTATAATTTATTAATATAGGCGGATAAGAGCTTTATTCAAGCTCCATATCCTTAATAACCTTCTTTCTTAACCCTTCGCCAATCTCTTTAGAACCATGAAATGGAACCGGGTATCTGATACCTTTTTTATCTTCGTAAATCCGATGGCTGCCTTCTGAAACTCCTGTCCATTTCCAACCTCTTTTTTTACCTTTCTTTGGTATCTGTCTATGAAATTCGGAGGATTTAACCATATTCCTTATATTTTTAATGGTACAAAGGTAGCAATAATTCTATCATCTGCAAATAAACAGTAGAATTATTGCTACTTTTTAATATTTAAAATTCCCCTCCGTGGTCGAAGGAACGGAAAACATCATGCACAATACCGTTTTAAAGCCCGTCCCGTTTTGCGAGCCTGCGAGCAAAACGGGACGGGCGCCACCCACGCCCGCCTACCTATAACATCAACTTCCTGTATGATAAAGGCAGTTGCCAATGGCGCCCGCCTATAACATCCCTTCCTCGCAAAAACTATAATGTTCCTTGCCCCCTACTATCACATGGTCCATCATCCGAATATCGAATATTGCCGCCGCCCTTTTCAATCGTTCCGTTAACCTTATGTCCTCGTTGCTCGGTTTTGGGTTCCCGCTCGGATGGTTATGTACCGCCGCAAACTGTACCGCTCCCGCATCTATCAACACCCGCATTATCAGCCTGATATCTGCCGAAGTCTGGTCAATACCGCCTACCGATATCTGCACTTTCTTTATTACCCGTGCAGCTTGGTTTACAGCCACTACCCAAAATTCTTCATTCGGCAAATCACCTATCAACGGAAACATCAACTCATAAAAATCTCTGCTTGCCAATACCTTTCTGCGCTCCACCTGTTGGGACTGCTGCCTCTTGTACATCTCTACGGCGGCAATGGCTACTTTCCTGCGTCCAGGCGTCAAGGATGCAAACAGCTTGTCAAGGTCTATCTCTTCATTGCTCCGCTCAATATCGGAAACAATCTGCCTGTTATTGGTTATCTCATAGATTAATTCGCTGTCACTCATGTAGCGGCAATCATTATCAAATAAAGTATTCATAAGTTATTGAGTTATTAAGAAAGAATTGTTTTACCTAAAAAATAGCCTCCCAATACTTCTGCGCCCAACTTTTCAAGCGCACAAGCAAAACGGGCATAAGAGTATCCCTGTGTCAGTATATCATCAAACAGAAGTACCCTTTTGCCCCTGAAAAAACGTTCATCAAACCTGATAACTTCCACGTCCTGCACCGTCTTACCGCTCTTTGTCTCATGGACTGCCAAACGTCCGCCCTCAATCGTTATCGCCTTGTATGCGTTCCTGCACCCCGTCAACCGTGCCACTTCTTCGGCAAACACCTTGTAGCGGATTTCATTCTTTTCTCCCGAACTTGCAGGAATACAAACGAAAGTCACGTTCCCGCAATCCGCCCCGAACTGTTCCCGCATCTTCTTTGCTACTGTTTCCGCAACCGACACACTGCGTTTGCCGTCCTTAAAGTCCCAAATCATTCTGCGTATCGCCCACTCACGTTTATTTGCCTCGTACTTCGTCGGCAAGTAATCAAAGAAGTTGAACATAAACTTAGACCATTGTTGTTTCCACGCTTCGGGGATGTTTCTTTTTGCTGTCATACTCTTTATTTTTAAATTTATTCTTGAACCTTGAGCCGTCGGGTGTGAGCCTTTTTTTGATTTTCTCCGTTTCCCGGAACGACTTTTTTTTATTCCGTCGCCTGTCGCGCGCGGTATGTTTCGCCTTTTGATACCGCAATAATTGAGGTGCCGAGGATGAATGACAGCAAGATTTTCGGGAAAACGGAACGCCGGAATACTACCTGCAAGGTGGAGATTTTTTGCCCGAAACAGCGTTTAATCTTGCATTTCAGACCGGTGACCTACATTTGCGGGATAAAAGGCGTACTGCCCGCCATAAGGAAAGGTAAAGAGAGTTCCGGAAAAAGAAACGGAGACTGCAGAAGCGTTTACGCTTACCGCTCTACCTCTCTTTCATGCCGAAGGTGTGAATGTGAGGTGATACCCCGAAAAATGTACCGGAATAAACTGTCGTCCCAGCTTGCGATCGGGACAAGGTTTATTCCGGTGCATTTTTCGGGCGATTTTTTTTGCTTCTCATGGTATTCCCATGAAAAAAAATCTAAGTAACTGTACCTCAGCGAAAAAGGAGTTCAAAAGGGGAAAATTTTCCCCTTTTTCTGTCGGAAGACCTCGCAGCGCCCTAAGAAGGAGTTTCCGACCGAAAGTTTTTTTTTCTCTTATATGCTGCAACGTCCCCCCCCTCAGAACGCATCTCGCACGTGATACCTCCATAACACCTCACACAGCATTGCTGTCCTTTACATACGCGCCCATGGGCGATACCTTTGCATCAAAAAGAAGCTATGTTAGACCGCATCCATCAAAGCAAGATAGTTGAAATCATGGAGAGACGTAAGGACGGAAGACCGGTTGAGTTCTCTCTTGAGTTTTGCAAGCGCAGTACCGGTGAACTCGTCACCTACGAATGTGCCGTGCTTACATCAGTTCACAGCGCCGGCAGTACCATCAACGTGCTGCCTGCCGGTGAGAGCAACCCACGCAAGATACGCCGCTGCCTGATTACCCGGATTAATAATCTCAAAGTATATTTCTGATGAATAAGATAGAAGTAAATAAGCCCGGTTATTCAACCTATGCGGTTCTGAATGGCGGCAAGGAAATCATAAAGTTCAGCGATAACAGCGATATCGTCACTGACAAGGAAAGTAAAGCCATGCCAGTGGTGCCCAAAGGGAAAACGCAGGAAATCATGTTTGTGCCCCGGGGGCGTAATAACAACATGATGTATGACATCATGAAAAAGATAGGGCATAACGTCACTGTAGGCAGTAACATTGAGTTTAAGAATAAAGTCATCTTCGGTGATGGCATAATGGTCTATCGCAAATACCGGGATAAGGATACAAGGGAAATCATCAAAGAAGAAGTTCTCCCGGAAGAAGAGCCTGATATCTTTGAATTCATTGAGAATAACAACTACTCGCACATCAGGCATGAGATTGCCAATGACCTGGCTATCTTCTTAGACTCTTATGTCGAATACCTGTTTGACAATAACAACCCGCCCAGGCTCGTACAAATCAAATCAAAAGAAGCCACCTGTTCACGTATCAGCGAAATAGACGATACAACCGGAAAGAGCGAGTGGCACGGCTATTCCGCCGAATGGCATAAAGGAATGCCGGAAGATGTTATTGCTACCAAGCTGCTTGACAGGCAAATCCCATTGCGCGACCTGAAAGTACGCATGGGTAAACTGCCGAATAAAGCCGGTAAACAGGAAATAGTTAAAGACCGGAACTTTATCCATAACATCCGTATCAATACACCCGGTCGCTTCTACTACAGCCGCCCATACTGGTGGTCTGTCTTCGCATCCGGATGGTATGACTTCAGTTCCGCCATACCGGTCTATAAAAAGGCGCTGATCAAAAATCAGATGACACTGCGGTATATCATCTACATAAAAGATCTCTTTTGGGAGAAACTGTACAAATCCCAGGATATCACTGACGATAAAAAGAAAGCAGAGTGCCGGGAAGCGTTTCTAAAGGAAATGAATGACTTCCTGGCAGGTGAAGAAAATGCCGGCAAAGCCTTTGTCACTGAATTCCGGTATGATAAAATCAAAGGCTTTGAGGACAAAGATATCATCATCGAACCATTGAAAAACGAAAAAATCGGCGGTGAATATATTGAGGATAGCGAAGAAGTAAGCAACATTCTCTGTTACGCCATGGGCGTGCACCCGTCTATCATCGGCGCATCACCGGGCAAAGGCAAAAGCATCAACGGTACTGAAGCCCGGGAACTGTTTATCATTGAACAGGCGCTTATGAAAATGTATCAAGAAGCCACGCTGGAACCGTTATACTTCGCCAAAGCCGTTAACGATTGGCCGAAGGATATCTATTTTTCAGTCACTAACTGCCAGTTAACCACATTGGACAAAGGAACCGGCGCCCAAAAGAATACAGGTTTAACCCCAGAAACAGAAGAAAAATGAACGCAATCATCCCAGACGCCGAAACCTTAAAGACGGTTGTCAAAATCAATGCAGCGATACCTTATGAGTCTTTATTGCCGTATATTAATGATGCGCTTGATATCTATATTGAGCCGCAGGTAGGTAATGTAATTGTAGAGATTGCCGGAACCGGCGGCGACACAACACTTAAAGATAAGGTATTGCGTTGCCTGGGACCGTTAACCCTTGCACTCGCCACCGACGAACTCGGTATTCAGTTCGGAGACAGCGGAATAACCGTTCAGAATGATCAGGGCAAGCGCTCACCCGCCAATGAAGCGAAGATTGCCGCCGCAAAAACAAACCTGTTCTACCGTGGTATGCAAGCCCTTGACCGTTTGCTGGATTATCTTGAACGCAATAAACCGAAGTATCCGAATTATGCGGATCATATCGGCATTACCAACCAGGTGCCTTGCTTTATCCGTTCCGCTCAGGAATACCAGGATATCGGTCTGGTGAATATAGACTATTCAACCCTGACTTACCGAACCATGTTGCCAACCCTCCGGCAAATCCAGGAGCGCCATGTCCGGGAAATGCTGACCGATGATTTATACAACCGGCTGTTAACCCTGACAGAACCGGATGCAAAGTTCAGGATACTGCAGGAAAATGTAATCAGGTACTTGGCCAATAAGTCGGCGGAACTGTACACCTCGCAGACTTCACGCCAGGAGCGAACCGGCTCCGGAACTCCGGAGTATCAACCGGTTCTCCGCCCTATCTATCAGGACAGCGCCGAAACGGGCAATTTCTTTGCCCAACAAGCCGATTATTACTCCGGCAAGATTCATGCCTTTGTGAATGCGAATGCTGACCATTTAGGTATCAGCAAGCCATCTGCAGGCATGAACTTCAACTCTAAGGAAAAGAAGTTATTCACCTCCATATCATAGTTATGCATAAAGTACAGATTTACGATGACATCTATCAATTGCCTGCCGATTGGGATGATTTGACACCCGCCGAGTTACTCTACTTAGTAAAGCTCACCCAAACCGATATCCCGATCGAAACCGTAAAAGTGCACATGTTGCTTTATTCTTTGAAGGCGCATGTTACCCGCCACCGGAAGATATACGGTGATAAATACCGGATATCTGTCGGAAAAGAAAGCGAGAATGTATGCTTTTGCGTGCGAAGAAAAAAATACCTGCTCAGCCCGGAAGAAGTATGTAGCCTGACGGACCTATTTCATTTCTTGTTTGAACGTGAGAATGACAGATACGGCAATGCCATACGCCACTACATCAAACCGTTACGCTTCGTCAATCCGTACCCGGCAATCCGCATCCGGATGCGTAAGTTCACCGGTCCCGATGACGGGTTATTTGATATCACCTTTGAACAATTCATGTACATGCAGACCTACCTTGATGCCATGCAACAGGAACCCCTAAAGATAAATCATCTGTTAGCCTGTCTGTGGCACCGTGGAAAAACATTCGATATCAACCGGCTGGATGATGACGCCGCATTCATCCGCCATCTGCCGGAAGCAAAGAAAATGGTTATGTATTGGTTTATCACTGGCTGTATGATCAACCTGACCGGTAGTTTTCCGCGTGTCTTCTCCGGAGGTAAGGGCACAGTCAAGCACAATGTATTCGATTCCCAACTGAGACTGCTGGATACCCTTGCCAACTCCGACATGACCAAAAAGGATGCAGTCCGGAAAGGTCTTCTCGTGGATGCGCTCTACACCATGGATGAATCAGTCAGACGCCAAGAAGAGATGGAAGAAAAGTTTAAAAAGCACTAAATTTTATCCTCTGTTATTAGAAAAGCGGAGCAAAAAAATCCGCTTTTTTATTGCATCTCAAACTACTTATTCTTACTTTAGCTCCTGCCAAACAAATAATAAAAACATGAATTCCTTATTATAGCGTAATCGGTCAAATCCGGTTCAGGTGTTGTTAGCCTGTTGGCGCGCTATAATGAGGGATTCTCCCTGCAAATTGAAATGGATGATTTTGCCAACAACTTCAAAAATACAATTTTATTAGACCTCTACAAGTCACCACAGAAGAAGCGTATTCAGCAGGATATATTCGATATTCTGAACATACCGTTACACCCTACTCAGCTCATTTCTTATCGAAAACAATTAGTTGCCGAGGGACTTATTAGGGAAGAGAATCCAGATGAAGATGATTCTCCCATTGAAGTTACTTCTAAAGGATATAAAGCAATACAGCTATATGGCAGTTACATGAACTACATAAAAGTCCAGAAGAACGACGCTTTATTAAGTAGAGAAAGCCAAAAAATGCAGCAAAAATATCTAAAATTGAAATATGTATGTTCTATAATAACTATCATTCTCAGTATTCTTTCATTTATAGCAGGAATCCTGCTATCAGACCGAATACAAAACATACTATAATAAATAATGATTTATAAATCATTGAAATCCGGAAACTATAATAATCATATTCCAGCTCACTCAACTGTTTACGGACTAATTCTAACTCTTCTTCACGAACCATAACAATTTATTTTCCGCTAAAGTACAAAAAAGTACGCATACTCCTTCTCTTTATCCTCTCAAAACACATCAATATTTGCACAGGTCAAATATTATTCTGATATTGCGGTCGAATTATAAACAAATTAATATTATGAAGAAAATTATTTTATTTGTATTGATGACTTTTATCATAAGTGTTAGTATGACTGCACAAAACGAACAAGAAGAAGTTATTCAGGTGCCCAGAAAGTCAGCAGAAACTGTTTATTGTGAATTGACAGGCACTAGTGGTTTCTCAGGCAAAAGTATTAAAATATCCTTTGATTTTGGTGAACAAGGGCATTATTACAGAGCATCGGATGATAATCAATTAGTTGATGAACAAGGCAAAGTTATAGGGTTCTCTTCAATGATTTCTGCCCTAAATTACATGGCTAAACATGGTTGGAAACTTCACACTGCATATTCTGCCACAGTAAAAGGATTAGGAGGTGCAGAGACTTACCGATACATCCTCACAAAAGAATTGGATTCAGATCAGTCTATTATGGATGGAATAACTTTGTTGGGTAGGTACAAAGAATTGAAGGAAAAAAAAGAGAAATAAGATAGTACCTCTGATAATCTTCATAAGAAGAATATGAAAAAGAATTCAATAAATTAACCGCTATAACAATAGTTGATTATCGTAATCAGTAACAATTTAATATTATGAAGACTAAAATTTCACTTGTATTGATGGCTTTGTTCACTTGTACTAACATGATTGCACAAAGTGCAGATATAGAAAAGTATATGAAGGGCACAGACGTAGCAAGTATTGACAACCAATTGATTTATCATGATGGTAAAATTGGTGTTAGTGGTTCTATTTTGACTCAAGGGAAATCAGCCCAACAATCCTTTATCAGTAGTATTATGTTTTTTGCTGAAAACATCCCGTCTAGAAACGTAATTAAAAAGATAGATGAACAAGGAAACTTCTTTGTTATAGTTATGAATATTATATCTGAATCTAATTTTTCAAAGAATGGAGGTCGATATAATTTTAGAATAGGGATAATGACAACTGATAACAGTATAGTATATAAAGTGGATGAAATAAAGTATGTTAAACAATCAGGATTACTTCTCAGTAATACTAAAGAAGAAACATTTGAAAAAATCTTCCCAAATGAGAAATCACTTCAAACAAAGAATACTCTTGTAAAACAAGAATTTACTAAAGGTATCAACGACCTTATAATGAAGTTGTCTAACCACTGCATCAACAACTCATACCCTATCATTAATCACTGGGCTGAAATAAAATCCGAGAAAGTAAAAATTGGAATGACAACAGAAGAATGTATCTTATCATGGGGAAAACCCGAAAAGGTTAATACAACGACTACTTCGTCGAATGTTCATGAACAATGGATCTATCCTAATGATAGCTATCTGTATTTTGAAGATGGGATATTGACTACTATTCAAAATTGATCATATCAACATTATTAAGTTCAAAGCGGAGCAAAAAAATCCGCTTTCTTTTTGTCAGTTCAAATATAATCACCATCTTTGCATTGCTAAACAGATTATTATTTAATAATCCCGGAACGAGCATCGGTCATTGCTCAATCTTTTGGGCTTTTTTTATGCCCTACGTTATGATATAGGCGGTTGCCTTTCCCTATTTATTTTTGCTCCCCGGAGTTAAGGATAATCTGTTTAGCGACACGGGAAATGGCAGCCGTTTTTTTTCTGCCTAAACGCTAAACAGATTATCCAAAATGAAAAAACAACCCACCGGCACCAACTCTTTCGTGCCCTCGTCCCGTTCCACGCAGGACATAAACCTGCTCCAAGAGCGTTATTATCGCAGTATGACCGACTGCGAAGTGAAAACCGATACCGACCGCTGGTATGTAGCGGAAATCTTCTCCATCTGTGCCGGCTTTATCTTCCCGCCGTGCTTCTTAGTAGCCATATATTGCGCCTATAAAGTCAAGAAAGGGGGCAAGAATGGACACGATTAACATCAATAACGTAGTAATAGACAACCAAGTTTTAGACGCCTTAAAAGACTATCAGGAAGATGGCGCCAAAATTGATGCCCAAACCTTGGATACTACAATCGACTACCTTTTTGAATCTTCTGAAGCGTTAGGTTATGCCAATAACATGGATGGAGATAACATGCTTAAACTTATATATAAGCTTCGGAAAATGAAAGATTGTTTGCTACGCTTGTTACCGGAAAAAGAGACAGGAGGTCAATCATGAGCCGCCGCACCAGGCGCGCCCGGCTTGCAGAAATGCAGTCCATCTGGCACCTCGTTTCCATCCGTTACGCATTTAATCACTTTAAAATCAAAACAGTATGAACAGACATGAAGCACTCCAGCTTGTTAACTCCCTGCTGGATCCCATCACTCCCATGGAAGAAAAACAATTGGCGGCTGCAAGATTATCCGAATTAATTCGTATCTTGCTGCCCGAAGAAAATAAGGAGGAAGAATGATGATGACTATATTAGCTTTATCCGGGATTGTCACTATCGGTATTTGTGTGATTAAAACAACCAAATCGTTTTTTTGGAAGATGATATGGACTGTTGTAGTCATATTCTTCTTCCTGATTATGTTAATGCCATAGTAATACCTCTAAATACTTGTCCTTTATAGCCCGCTCCCTGCGGGCTATTTTTGTGTCCATAACCAAAATATTGTATCGTTATGGGCATATACAATCATTTCGAATATGGCAAGCAGCTTGCCATCCAACTAAAGCCAATCAGCCACACAGAAGCAAAACCCCGTTTTTTCGAAGCGTTCGGACTGGAAGACCTGTTTAACCTGGATGACAAGTTATCCAGTGTAACCGGTATGATCTTAGTTGCTGTGGACGGATACGAATCCGACTCTCAGGATAACGGCGCCGACAGCTTAAATGACACCCTTCAATTTACTTTCATCGTGGCCAGGAACACGATATCCGACCGACCTCAAACCATCACCGCCGCGTTTAAAGAATGCCGCATTGTCTGCAAGCAAATCCGGAACAAGCTGTTTCATGACCCGAAACTTTTGTCAATCATCAACCGAAGTACCCAAATCAACGGTATCGGACCTATTGGTGACAACTTCTACGGATGTATGATTACCTTCTCCATCCAGGAAGGTGAAGACTTTTTCATTGATGAAACTTTTTGGAATCAATAGCAGCTATGGGATACTACAAAAACTCCAGGGATGCACGTAGCGCCGCAAGGAGGTATAACGCCGCTAAGCGCAAGCAAGATAAGCTCTCGGATGAATATGTTCCGAGGCTAATCCGGCTTGAGAGCATGTCAGAGACTGAACGCTATACCATGGTTCAAGATGCCGACCGCATGACTGAATACAACAATGCCATTATCGCATGGCAACATTCGGTAGCGGCACAACTACGCCGTGAAATCGCATCAAGAAGCCGGAAGGTAGCCATCAGTTTAAGGCCCAATACATATACCGACAAATACGGTATGGTTGAACGCTTAGGCTTTTCATTTCTTCGCCAAGGTATCTATATACATAAAGGCGCCGGTAAAGGGCAAGGAGGTTATACCGGTTCTAAATGGTACCAAATCAAACGAATTAACGGAACAGACGTGATGACAGCGATAGTCAGACACACTAATCCTAATTCTTTAGGCAAACAAGGAGAATCACCCCGTGAAACCTTCGAGTGGTTCGATCCGATAATAAAAAAACGTCTCCCTGAATTATCCGATATCGTATTAAAATATTTCGATACTATGCTGATTGATGCAACTAAAATCTACATTGATAACTAAAACCTGAATTATGGCAAATGATTTAAACCGCAGCATTAAAATCTACATTGACGGCACGCCTGCAGCGCAAGGAGTCGCCACTGTCGAAGCCGCTATCCAGAAGCTGGAAACAAAACTCTCTGCACTCAGTACCAGTGAAGCAAACTACGAAACCAAAAGCCGGAAACTTAAAAAAGAGTTAGAAACTAAATATAAGACACTTCAGAATTACAAAACCAAAGTGCAAGAGACCGAGACTGTTCTTAACAACCTGTCCGGTTCTTCTTATAATAAATTGATAGCCGTACAAGCTTTGGTACGCAAGCAGCTACGCGATGCAACACCGGATACAGAGCAATATAACGCTGCCCTGGATCAAAACCGGCGGGTTACCGAAGCCGTAACACGCGCCCAACAGGCAATGCGTGTGGAGGTCGGATGCCAGGGAACAACCTTGGGCAAAGCCGTAGGGCTATTCAATAAGTATGCCGCTGTTGTTACCGCCGGTGTTGCCGCCATCACCGGTGTAACCCTCAAACTAAACCAACTCCGGGAAAAACGTAATCAGCGCGAAGAAGCGAAAGCTGACGTAAAGGCTTTGACCGGGTTGGATGATGACAGCATCAACTGGTTGGAACAGGAAGCTAAGAGATTATCCACTTCCATGGACGAAGCCGGTATCAGGATTCGACAGTCCGCAACCGAGATCTTGGATGCTTATAAATTAGTAGGTTCTGCTAAACCTGAACTGCTGAATGACAAAGAAGCGTTAGCGGAAGTAACGAAGCAAACTCTTATTCTGGCTTCCGCCTCCGGCATGACACTAAAGGATGCTGTCGACGCCGTAACCTTATCCCTCAATCAGTACGGGGATGGCGCCGATCAGGCAGCAAGGTACGCCAATATTATGGCTGCCGGTTCTAAATTCGGTTCTGCCGCCGTAGAAGCTGTGACTGCTGCAGTAAAGAAATCCGGTGTTGCCGCTTCTTCCGCCAATATCCCTATTGAACAGCTTGTGGGTAGTATTGAGACTTTGGCCGAAAAAGGTATTAAAGACGAAATTGCCGGTACCGGATTGAAAAAATTCTTTCTGACCTTACAAACAGGGGCTGACGAAACCAATCCCAAAATTGTAGGGTTAGAAGCTGCTCTTAACAACCTGCAACAACAACAGCTATCTGCCGCTCAAGTGAAAAAGATGTTCGGTGAAGAGGGTTATAATGTCGCCAGTGTCTTGATCAACGAAGCAGAGAAGGTACAGTATTATACCGAAGCTGTCACTGGTACCACTGTTGCCGTTGAACAAGCCGCCATCAAGTCAACTACGGCAGCCGCCAAACTTGACCAGGCAAAAAATAAAATGAATGAAATGGGGATTGCCCTGATGGATAAGCTAAATCCTGCAATCGTATCATCTATTAACGGAGTTGTAAACTGGGGACGTAAGATTGTTGACCTGGTAGATTTCATCACCCGAAATATAGGAACTATCATCACCCTAACTACAGCTATTGTCAGTTACTATACGGCCGTTAAAATAGCTACTGTCCATAATGTTACTTTGAGAAAAGTAAACTTAGTCAATCTCGCCCTTACTAAATTGGAAGTGACATGGAACAAGACTTTACAAGCTTCTATTTTGTTGCTTTCCGCTGCAAAATTTGCTTTGACCGGTAATATAAATAGAGCCACTGCCGCTATGCGCCTATTTGGTATCATTACAAAAATGAGTCCGATCGGTATTTTAGTCTCAGCAATTGCAACATTAGGTGTAGGTCTTTATTTGCTTTTCAATCGTACTAATTCCGTAACAGATGCAATGAAACGCATGAATGGCGAAATACTCACCGAACAGCATTCGCTTGACAGTTTGTTTTCCGCATTAAATAAAACAACTGAAGGCAGTCAGGACCGTCGCGATATTATCCAAGAAATCAATGAGAAATATGGTACATACCTACCCAATCTGCTAACAGAAAAAAGCAATCTGGATGAAATCAATGACGCCTATAAACGCATTAATCGTTCTCTTGTTGAACAGATTGCTTTAAAATATAAAAATGAAGAAATACGAACTTTCATGGAAGGAGAGGAAGGTTGGTTTGGTAAAGATGGATTTGCCAAAACGCAAATAGAAGCCATTGAAGGTATTCGTTCGGAATTAGAAAAAAGGTTAGGCAGTGGTAAATTAGCGAACATGGCCATCAACGATATCAAAAGGACTACAGAAGAATACAACAAAGCCGGCATGAAATGGGAAAAGGCATTCGGCCAAGCTTATGATACTATCAAGGCAAAATATTTCGGTGGAAAATCTTTGGGTAATGATATTGTTTCCTCCAACATGGAGAAATACATTAAAAATGTGTATAAGATGAAAAAGGAAATCGACCGCGTGGAAAAGAAATATAGCCATTGGATGCAGCAAACACCAGAGAACGAGATTCCCGAGATAGTCATTACTGCCAAAAAAACTAATAATACTACCGGTGGTGAGACCGAAGAGGAAAAAACAGCCAGACTTGCAAAAGAACAGAAAGAAAGAGAGGAAGCAGAACAAAGAATCAAAATAGCTCTTAATAGAGAAAAGGCTCTCTATACGCAACAACAGGCTGACATCAAGAAGTTATATGCCGCCGGCAATGATGAAACTTTGAAAACCCAACAGCAATATGATGATAGGATGCTGGAACTTAAAAAAGAGCATCTTAACCGTATCATTGATATTGCCGGCAAGGGAAGTTCGGAAGCTGTTAACGCAGAAAATCAGTTGGCGGATATTCAGTTACAAGAACGTAAAGCTACCGCCGATTCGTTATCAAAAGCACGTGACAAGGAATTAGCTGACGAACAACAATTCTTCGACCAACAAAAGAAAGCCTATGAAATACAGCTACTTGAAAAGAAACTTACCAAGCAGCAATATGACATATTCATAGCAGCTACTACCAGCAATCATAGCGAGAAAGTACTTAAGATTGAAAAAGAGTATTATGATAAAGCCAAAGAACTGGTGAAACAGGGTGAAGAAACCATTGCTGACTTGGTGGAACAATCCCATGAGCGTATCACGAAAGCGACTTTGCAATCTACTAAAGATCGTTTGGCTGCTGAAGAAACCTATATGAAAAACTTAGGTATTCTCCGAGACATGGCTTCTCACGCATCTACCTCTCCCATTGATAAAGAAACCGCCGCTTACGAAGCAAAACTTGTGCAGTTGGAAGCTATCTACCAAGCAAGTATTAAATATGCCGAGATTACAGGAAAAGATACTTTAGAGATTAAGATGTTATATGATGCCGCTATAGAGAATGCAGAAAAGGAGTATAGAAAAAATATTGAGGAAATAAGAAGAGGAGAAGTAGCTAAGACTCTTGTTGATCCCTTTCAGCAAGAAGTTTTCAAAGCCTATACGGCAATTGAGGAACTGAAAGAACTGATGAATAACTTCTCCGACTACACCGAAGAGGAATTTAAAGAAAAGTTAGCACAGACTATTGGGAAACTAGTAAACTCTGTTACAAACGGTCTCTCCAATGCATTTAATACTTTTCAGCAAATAGAAATAGATAACATCGAAGCTAAGTATAATGCTGAAATAGAAGCTGCCGCCGGGAATTCTGAGAAGATCGAACAATTGGAAAGGGAAAAAGCACAAAAGAAGTTAGATATAGAAAAAAAATATGCCGATGTTCAATTTGCCATCAAGGCTTCTCAGATTATAGCTAACACAGCTATGGCTATTATGCAATGTCTTGCTCAACTTGGCCCGATTGCAGGACCAATTATGGCAGGCGTCATGGCCGCCACCGGCGCCATCCAGTTAGCATCTGCCAATGCCGAACGCCAAAAAGTGAAAAGTCAAACACTCGATGGAGGTTCTTCATTAGGTGGCACCTCACACAAACGTGTCGCAGTTCCGCAGCACGCCGAAGGTCGTTACGACGTCATCGGCGTCGATGATAACAAGTATTACAGCGGAGTACCCTATATCGGTACTTCTCCTACCGGCATAGTGCGTAGTCCGGCATTGATATCCGAAAACGGTGCGGAACTCATTGTCAATGCCGAGGATCTTCGACGGCTTCAGCGGCATGTCAATTACCCGCTTGTTCTGCAAGCCATCAATGAGAGCCGCCAGGGAAGTACAAAACCGGTACCGCAACATGCGGAGGGTAGCTATCCCATTGACAAGGCACCAAGTCAAGAGAGTAACAGCAATACAAATGGTGGGTTATCGCCGGAACTCCTGGAACGGTTGGCCAACGCTATCATACGCCTGGATGAGCAAGGTGCCAGGTCTTTCGTCGTACTCTCCGATTTGGAGAAAAAACAGGTATTACGTAACCGTTCACGCCAAATAGGTTCTAAACATTAATCGTATGAAAATAGTGAATACAGCTTCCGGGAAAGCATATCAACTTAAGCCCGGTACTCAACTGGAAATAGAACGCACAAACCCTTTCTTAAATGAATGGGGCGAACAGTCATTACCTACCGAACTTCCGGACACCGATTTGAACCGTCAGCTAACCGGTTACCCTGACATGATAGAGAACCGCAGCAAGGTTTCTGCAGATATAGATTGTACTATCCAGGATGGAGATTACTTCATGCCGGCACGGCAGGCCATTCTTGAAGCACAACGCCACGAAAAGATATCCACGGCATTCTATATGAATGAGGGTTCATTCTTCGCCAAAATAGCCGATGTCAGTTTACAGGAAATTTTTGGTGATGAAACGATACCGGGTGTGACATCGGTAGCTGAAGGAATTAACTTTTGCCGCTCGTTAGTCAATGGGAGTCATCCGGAGTTTGCCATCTTCCCAGTGCTTATCGATACGGGAGATACCTTTGATAACGGGAAACCTGCCTACAAACAAATCAACCGCTTCGGAACTACTTATGAAGGCAGCTTTATAGATTCGGCAAGCGGTCTTGGAAGCACGCTTGATTTTTATAATGCTGTGGAGCGGGAAGAAACCGTGGATGATAAGACAGTGAAAATCACGGCAGGTTTTTACATGTCTCCGTTTATCAAAGCCAATTATCTGTTAAAACGCATTTTTCAATATTTCGGTTATACCTTGCTTGACAACTTCTTTACGCAAACATTGCCTTTTACCAATATGGTGTTTATCAACACCTGTGCCGATGCGCTTGTAAACGGTACAATACGTATGGTTAACCTGATACCGGATTGTATGTGTAACACTCTTCTTGATGTGTTCAGGAAACGCTTCTTCTGTGAATTCATTCCAAATGAGATAACAAGAACCGTACAGATAGAGTTTTTTAAGGATATACCGGTACAAGAGGCATCATGCGATTTATCCCCTTATCTGACCTCTCATCCTCTCATTTCTTACCCTGAGAGTTACCAGCAGCTTTCGTTGTCATCGGAAGAAATTCTTTCTGATAATGAGGATACTGAGTCTGCAAACTCACTTGCTGACCTTGTCGCCAAATACCCGTCTGTAGAGTACAATCAAAAATATGGGTATTTCTTCCGGAGAGGTTTTTGGTATCTAAATTTCGGATGGCTTGTTGGGCCAAGGTGCATACCTGTGGAAGGCAAAGTATCGGCATCATCAATGCGTTACTATGCCGGTGGAGATCTACCGGAAAAAGAGATATCGGTTCCGGATTTGCAGCCTGAGTTTCGTGGTTATTCTACATGGAGTGGTTCATATTCCGCCTTGCATTTTTTGTTCGTGGGCGAACCCCGTTATCTGAACTCCGCCATCATTGAAGCCGGGGCAACAACACCGGATACGACGGAGATCAGTGATACATCTTCCAATGAAGAATTAAAACCGATGCTTGCTTTTGCCTATACATTGGCTGGCTACCCTCGCGGAACCATAACGAATTATGGTGCACCTGAAAGTATATTGACCGCTCTTCCTGATATCCGGTTATGGGATTACAGTCTCTGCTTCAACGGGCCGGAAGGTCTGTTTGAGAAGTTCTATCGTTCTTATGATGATCTTCTGCGCAATTCGTTGCATAATGTTAGAGTATCGTTATTGCTTCCCAGTAATTTGAAGTTATCCATACCGTCTCATTTACCCGTACTACTTGGCAATCAAAGGCTACTGATCAATAGCCTGAACTATCAGATTGGCGGTGAAAACGAACCTTTAGAATCCGAACTGTTAACGATGAAGCTTTATGAACCGGTAAATAAGGCTCCTGTCTTCAGTGATATTGTTACGTCACAGGATTACGAATGGATTGCCCATTCGGAAAATACCGCTATCACAGTATCCGAATATAGTTCATCCCCATATAAAGACCTGACCTTCGATCCGATTTATCCGTCACAGCGTCCATCGGCAGAGTTGGCCGCTTCCGGGAAAATCTATTATGAGCGAATCACCTGTATTCAGGAAGCAGGATTTTCGGGAGGTTTCGCTTATTACAAACACCGGTACTGGCTTACCTGTCAAAAGAAACAGAGCACTTGATTTGTCCTTTCGTCTCAAACTTCAACTCCATAATTTTGTGACATAACATTTAAGATATGGCTATACTTCAACAACCGGATACACTTTCGCTGAGTATGAATATCAGGAAATTCCTGATAAGTTCTACTCAGCAGGTTTCTTTTGTCCTCAAACAAGGAACGGAAGAAATCATATCGCACCTTTATGATCCTGACGAAAACAATCAGGTTGAGATTGATATCCGTGACATCGTTCATGGACGTTTATCATATCACCTGCAGGAAGCAATATCGGTTTATGAGCAAACGATGCTCGCCGCTGATTTTACGGCTGTGGTGGATGGTACGGAAGTTACGTTTCGCGTTATACGCGCGGGCGTTGACCGGTTGGCGGACTCTGCCGCAAATTTCCTTACCCAGAATTTTCTAACCTGGCAGCCATCGACTAAGGCGGTTACTTATTACTCTCCGGAGTTCTTGACCTATTATGCTGTAGTCGCCGGTTGCGTGAAGCTTCGTGCGTACTTCACGGATGATTCCGGAACCGCTGTATCTCAAACAGAATTAACCTTGGCTGAATTGACTGCCGGTAAAGCATATACCATACCTTTACAGTATAGTATCGCTGTAGGATTGCTTAATGACAGGAAGCCGGCATATTATGATGTGTGGGTGGAAAATGCCTCCGGTCAACGTCTTACATACATTCAACGGTATTATGCCGATATCGCCAAGTCCATTGAAGAGGACTGGGTTTTATTCGAGAATTCCCTTGGCGGGCTTGATACGTTTCGGGCTTACGGCAAGCTACAGCTTAAGGCTGAACATGTACATAACATCGTTGAGATTGACGAAACGAGTATCGAATATCGTATCGATACGGAACGCAAGTACCAAAAGAATACCGGTCACTTGAATCGCGAAGAAAGCCGCTGGTTGCTTGATTTCTTTCCGTCACAGAGAAAATACATTTACACCGGTAGTTATTTGCGTGCTATTGTTGTGGTAGGGAGTGATGTAACTGGTAATCTTCGTACATTGCCTTCCAACTATTCTTTTACTTATAAATTTGCGGATGCCCGGCCGTTGTTAAATCTTCCACGTAAGGATGTTCCGGCGGACATGCTCAATATTACAATACCTGATGCCGGGTCTTTTACGTTACCCCCTCGGTTAGCTGAAGTACCACGGCTTCCGTTATCTGAGGGGGTACTCTTTCCGGTTCAAAATCCGTATTCTGAGAAATGGGGTATTACGACGGCGGAAGCATTTGCTGATTTTGTAGGGCAAAGGCTTTCTTCACTTGTCGGTTCCGGTGGCGGGGTTGGTCATCAGCATGAAAATATGGACTTGCTGAATTTGCTTAGTTATGTGGCAGAATACTTGTTAGTTGGCGGAAAGAAAATTAAAGCCGGTTATGCGGATGTAGCAGGGGATATAGAGGGGGATAAGTACATTCGGAAAGACACCCCTGACAGTACCAATTTCCTCTTGGAATTGTTAGGCGGTTTACAGGTTGGCGAAGCCATAGACTCACTAATCGCGGGCAAGGGCATAATCGCGGATATATTGGGGAGGATACAGGCGTCCCGGATAGAGATCCGGGACTCGCTAATCGTTTTACGCCTAATCATCAACGAAATCCAAGCCATGTCCGGAGACTTCAGTTTTTCGGATTGTGGCACCATCGAAAAGGTGGAGCAACTGGATGACTCCACTTATAAACTATGGATAGAGAAACGCACGGACACCGACTGGACGAACCTTGATGTAAATGATGTGATGTTATCCATCATCAATACATTGCTTACCGGCGGCACCGATTATTATTCATCCTGGTTCCGTTGTGTATCCAAGAATGTAAATGACAATACCCTGACGGTAGTCCTCTATCCGGACACCGAAGTACCGGGAGGCAAGAACTACCCACCGGTGGAAGGGTATAACATCACCCGCAAGGGCAATGCCGTGATGCCTGATGCCGGTGAACTTCCGAACGAACGTGCGCAAAGCTGGCTGCTCTCGTCCCGTGAGGGGCGGATCATGTTTCTGCAAAACGTCTACAAGCCCATCCTGGAGGATTACAACTATGCCCTGACTATCGGCAGGTTCCCGAAACTGAAAGCCCTTGAGAGCCTGCCATTGTCAGACAGCGATACCGGTATATACGCAAAGAATATCGTCGCGGAGAACTTCTATCAAATTGACCATAACGGAGACGTGGTACCATCCAAGGTTGACCGCGGTGAATGGTCTTTAGAAATAGCTCAGGGAGTGTCACCCTACCGCAATGTCGCCCATGAACGGTTAACCGAAGCAGGTGCCACTTATACGCTGTTGGAGCAGCACACCGTCTACCACTTTGGCTGCAAATGGGGCTGCCTGATTGATAAGACTACTGAAGAACCGGAATGGAACTCTGCCGGATGGGTATTGCTTGAAGGCGACAAGAACTACCATCTTGACTTTACTTCCACCTCCGGATGGCAGTTTTTCAAGAGCAATGTGAATACCGATATAGCAGCTGTGGTGACTTATGGCAACCGTGATATCACCAATGTATTAATGGCTTCCACAGGCATAGAGATAGAGTGGTTGCGTGATACCGGCAATGTCCCTGCCGATAATAGTTGGAAACCTACCTACGTGGATGGACAGAAACATGTCATCCACCTGGTACCCGGTGATATGGGCAGCGAGTGGGGGTTATCGGTACGCACGGTGAAATTCATCTGCCGGGTGTTCATCCCGGTAGGCGGAGAAATGGAGAAAGTAGAAAATTATGTTGGATTTAAAATTTAAAGATTATGCCTATACAAACCCAACCCCAAGTTACACAGGTACATATTGACCCATATTCGTTCCTTGCCGAGATACAAGTGTTATCCGGCAACCCTGTGCAGAACTACAACAAGGATACGAATGAGTACGAACCTGACCGCTCGCTCATTCCCTGCGTACTCATGCCTTATATCTCCGTCATGGATCCGGAAGGTTTGATGAACGGCAGCCAGGCAATCACCGGTGCAGAATGGTACGAAGGCGCCCCGAAAGCAAACGGCAGTAACCGCATAGTCAACAATGACGACTACGCCATATCCGCTACCGGCAAGCCCGCGTACTCGCTAACCGTGAGAAAGAATATTGACTACAATTCCCCGGTGGAGATATACTGTATCTTCTCCATCACGGACAAGCGCAAGAATACGCAGGAGAAGTTTGAACGCAGCATCCCGTTCCGGACAACCCTCTTCGACTCAAACAACTATTCCCTGAAGATTAACCGTCCGAAGGGGTGGACAATCAACCCGCTTGAGGTAACACCGAACAGTAAGGGCGAGTGGCTGTTTGATATCACCGCCCAGGTGTATTCCGGGGAGGATAAGGTAGCGGACACCAACGCCGCCTACTGGTGGCAGGTTCTTGACGGCACCGCATGGCGTGACTTCACGGATGATGAACTGGAAATATGTGTCTCCGGCAAGAATGCGAACGGTACCTGGGGGAGAACCCTTACGCTGGATGCCCGGTTCTTCCGTAACATCTCCGTACGTGTCCGCGGCGCATATTACACCGGCGCACGCCCGTCTTCCCCTACCTCAGACGAGATGCAGGCAACCACCTCCATCAAGGTGGAGATGCCCGGCACGCTGCGCGCCGATATCCGGCAGACAAAGGGAGTGAAACTCACATCCCGGATGAATACGCCCGTAGGCTACGAATGTATCCTGTCGTACAACAAGCAGCTTATCGGTACCAATAAGGACGATTTGTTTATCATCGACTGGCACGCGAAGTCCGCCAAGCCGGGCAGTGACGCCGTAAACGTCGGACGCGGCAGGACTGTGGAGTTTATCCCCTCGAACTATTCGTTCGATCCCCTGTATCCAATCTCGGTGTACGCGTCAATAAGGATGTACGCGGTTACCGCATTGGTAACCAACGCCGAAAACAAGGTATTGTCCATGAGTGATGGCAAATTAGTAATAATTTCTAAATATGAGTAAATAGACTTATGAATTATCTGTTAGTTAAACCGGAAGAGCTGGACGGTCAGGGTTATGACTACCGGTATGCGGAGCGCATCCCGGACGGTCGCGTAATCCTGCCGCCCAGCGCCTTGAGGGTGCTTTCCAATTTTACGCCTGAGATACTCTCTGACGACAAGTTGAAAGCCCTGATCAAAGAACAAAAGGAAAGCGGTCTGTACAATCCTCCCGAAGACGGGTTGGCGGACGGGACGCAGGGTGAAGAACCGGGAACCGGTAGAAGTGGCAACAATGGTGACTCTCCGGGCGAAGACATTGCTACGGAAGAACCGGCTTCTACTGAAAGTCCCGTCATGGAGGAAGGAGGCGAACCATGAAAATAGAAGGAGGGTTTACCCTCATAGCCTTAATGGATGGTACCACCATCAACGGGATGTTACGCGTGGAAGGTACTCCGCTTGTGCAGCGGTACAACAAGGGCACAGCCGTCTTTATCCCTGACTTTGAAGCGTTGGCTGAGAACAGCCGGCCCACGGTTGCGGTTATCCTGCGTGATATCTCCGACGGTGATATCCTTATCCCTAACACCATTGAGTACCGGTACAATGACTTGTTGCTGACATTCGGCAGCAACGGGCTGTCTACGAATGCCGGCATGGTCGGCTTTTTCAAGAAGATAGACGCTTATAGCACGACTATCGGCGGTACCACTTACCAGGTATCGGCGTTGCGTGTGATGAAGAACCTTGTACCAATCTCCGGATATGACAATGACCGGATCACTGTTTCCGGAACGGTTGAGATTGCCGGCTCTTCCATTGCGTTCAAGGGCTTGTCAAAGGAAGTCGTTATCCAGGAGAGTACCGGTAACCAGTATGACGTGCTGGTATCCAACAACAAGGGTTCGCAGCTTCTTGCCGCAGGTGAATCCCTGACCGAGACGGCGCGCATCTTCAAGGATGGCGTCGAAATCACCGACTACACGGGATTTACATTCCAATGGGTGAAGATGCTCGGCGCCGGTGATACCAACATGGGTACTGCGCGTACACAGGCGGTCACTACGAACGATGTGGACAATGTACTGAAGCTGCGCTGTGATGTGAAACTGAACGGTTCCCTGGTGGCTTCCGGCTATGACGAAGTGACCGACTTTTCCGATCCCTATTATCTTATCCTGAAGATAACCGGGATAACCGGCAATACGGTCAGGAAGGGAGAGACAGCGACTATTACGCCTGTTGCCGCCAAGCGGAGCACAGGTGAGGAAGTGCCGTCACTCATTACAAGCTGGACATTCTCTTTCAAGGATAATGCCGGCGCCGCGTTTATCCTTACCGGTAAGAGCGCCGCTACATTCACGGGAACTAACGCGAAGGTGACTTATGAGGATATGGTACGCGCTAAGATGGGTATATCAGGCTCTATCAGCGGAACTGCGTAAATTGTATGGTATGGTACTGACAGGAACAATTTACTTGACAAGTGAGAGTGAGCGCCTTTGGATTGGCGTGAATCCGGAGACGGTGTCCCTGGATGCCAATAACATCCAGGCGGCTCCGCTGGACATCCGGTTCTGGTCGGGCGAGGGTAGCGGAAAAACGTCACTGACGGCTTATCTCACACTGAAAGTGGAGAGCGTGGTAGGTAGCAGTGTCACGACGCTATATACCTACAATTCGTCCGGAGTGGTGAGTTCGTATAGCTACACGATACCATCGGATAAGTATCCGACAGCTAACCGCATCAGTATCCACGCTTACGGGGATGCAGCCCGGAGCAAGGAAATTGACGGCAAGCAGGTGAACATTGTGGTTGCCAATCCTATACCGTTTCCCAGACCGGACGCTTGGAGCACGGGTAATATCTATAAGAATGGCGAGTTCTTTCTGCTTGACAATGTAGTATATATGTGGAGCAGCCGTGTTCCCGGCAACACACCGACTGATCCAAAAACATGGATACAGAACAATCCGAATAGTGGGCTTTGGACGCCTTACCAGGAGTATGCATTGCTTGCCACACAGGTATTGCTTGCTAAATTTGCTTTGATGGGTTCGGCGGTGTTCAAGGATGAATTCATGTTTTCCCAGCAGGGTGTTGATGCGGATGGTAATCCAACGTCTGATTACCGGGGATTTGGTACGGCTGATTTTACACCGAATTTATTACTTGATTTCCTGCAAGGTAAAATTATAGCCAATAGAGCTGAAATTAATTCTACGGGGGAAAGCAGCGGAATTTCCATCTCTGACGGCAGTTTTCGCATTTTAGGTTATCTTTTGGGAAACCAATCCTATATGGCAAGTTTCGGAGTTGGCATGCTACGAACCGGTAATCCTCAAATTCCGTATGCTATTTCCCTGCAAGCAAATTTAAAAGGGATTCCAAAGATTCCCGGTATTATACCGCTCTCGAACTTAGAAGTTGGAGACTTATATGTGGATGCTGACGGATTTGTGAAAATGAAGTTATAATATTAAACAAAAAAAGACTAAAAACAAATTGTTAAACTTGGGCGGTTTTAATAATAGAAGAAACGCCCGTTAAATATACCATTATGGATAAGATACAAATAACGAATACGAGTGTCATTGAGTTGATACAAGGTGCATTGCCGGAAGCCACTGTTAATGAGAAAGGGTTGTTGCCAGCAGGGAAATTTGGTAATAGAAACCAGGGGTCAAGCACATTGCTTTGTACTACTAATCCGACGGCTATTACAGCCTCTATGTTGCTATCTATATCAGCAACAACGTCGGGTGTACCGAATCTCTATTTTATTACAATAGGGCGTGGAGCGAGCAGTACAGCAAATCCGACCTTAAGGGTTAAAGTGCTGTCCGGTAGTTACGGGATTAAAATCAAAGCAAAGACCGCTACTGACGGTGTCTGTAAGATATACGCCGAACGACAGGAATATACTCCTGTTTTGGATGTAATCTTGTTAAGTAAGGTAGGTGTTACCTTAAATATGAAAGCGGCTGATAATTCAGAGTTTGAGGATGGATTTGAAGCTACATTGATATAATAATAGGGGCATTGCGCCCCTATCAATTATCTATGTATTATAAATCCGTCCAGTCAGATATATCCGGCTCCACGACGTGTTTAAAAACACAATCGTACGTGTAAAAGCCCTGGAAGCATGTCCGGAACGCAAATGCTGTATTAAACTTAATAGCCATATACATTTGTCCGTTATGGAAACATGTTCCTAATGTAAAATTAGAACTTGCTCCGGAAACAACAATGCTTGCAACCTTTAGATCGCCGAGAAATCGGATTGATGTACGAAAAAAACTCAGCTCTAACTTAGCGTACAAAGGAGCATACACCGAGCCATCGTTATTGAGTCCACCTCTTAACAAAAACAACGAGCCTAACACTCCGATAGTATCAACACTGTCGGTTAAGTTTGGAATTGGCGCAATTAAGAGATATTTATCTCCTGCTCCGTTGGTTGCTCCATATTTATACTGAGTATATCTCATCTTGTTTGTTCCGGAAACAGAAGCTACATGCTCCATAGCCAAAACATCACTTGTGGGTACTAAAACTTCTTTTCCGGTAGCGTCAACCCCGACATAAGATGCGGGAGTTCCCGTGGGGAAGTTCTTAATCTGTATCTTATCCATAATGGTATATTTAACGGGCAAAAGAATGGATACAGAAATAGCGGAGAATTATTTCCCCGCTATAGGATGAAAAAATATTGATTAAAATAATGTCGAGACCGCGCGTACATAACACTGACTTGTCACCTTATTAGCGAGACCTATGTACCCACTCATAAGGTTCAAATGCCAGGCGCGCGTGCTACTGCATTCGGTACTGCACCAATATGCCGCTTCTCGCACTTGGGTAGCACCAGCGATGAGACTTAATGCGTAGTTTATTCTGGTAAGGTTTGCGTAAATCATCATCAGTTCACCCATTGACGGCAGCCACCATTTACCAGCCGTCAGTGCGGCATTTGCATACAAGTTGCAAAAGCCGGGTGCGTAGCTGGCTGTATTGGTTATAGCACCGGAAATTGACGCAGCTATCTGTGCATCTGTATTTGCTTTCCCCTCCCAGTCGTTTATTACTATAGAGTAGTCGGCGGTAGTTATACCGCCACCGCTAATGGCTGCACTACTCCAGATTAACATCGTACTGGCTTCGTTTGGTGCGACTACTAATACTTTTCCACCCTCTATAATTACCACGCCGTCGGCTACTTCGCCGTTTGCTTGTAGCGCTGCCCACTTGTGCGGTTTAGCCATAAACATGAGGTTGTCACTTTTCCGATGGTACATGATACGTATACCATCTGTTGATATTATGGCGGTAGCAAAACCGGTCGGTATTCCTACTATGCCTTCTATGATACCGGCATTTTGCTGGAGTGCATCATTTATATTAATCTTCTCTATCATATCCGTTACTTTTAACGGGCAATTAAAACATGATTTGTTCCGGTGAAAGGATAGTACTACCTTCGCAGGCAAAAATGGTTTACGCATATATTCGTGTCAGTACCGACAAACAGACTGTCGAGAATCAACGATTTGAGATTCAGAATTTCGCAAATGAAAGAAGGTTAGTAATAGATAAATGGGTATCTGAAACCGTATCAGGAACCAAGGCAGCCAAGGATAGAAAACTGGGGCCTTTACTAAAGAAAATGAAGAAAGGGGATACACTTATTCTCTCAGAGATTAGCCGGTTGGGAAGGAATCTTATGAGTATCATGTCAATGCTCAACCTCTGTATGACAAAAGAGACATTCGTGCTGACGGTTAAGGAGAAGTACGAGCTGGGTAATAATATCAATAGTCAGGTGTTAGCATTCGCTTTCGGCTTGTCTGCTCAGATTGAGCGTGACCTTATCAGTCAGCGCACCAAGGAAGGGCTTGCCCGGCGTAAGGCAGCCGGTCAGCAACTTGGTCGAAAGAAAGGAGATAAGAACTCACATTATAAGCTATCAGGAAAGGAAAAACTTATCCTCACCATGCTTGAATATAAGTATTCAAAAGCAGCTATCTGCCGGAAGCTTAAATGCAATATAAAAACGCTTGATGAGCATTTGATAAGAATGAGAGAAAAGCCTTGTAAATCAGAAGATAATTAGTACATTTGCAATGTGATTATGCCCATTGACAGCCCGTGTTGTCGATGGGCTTTTTTGTGCCTAAAAAAATCCCGCCAGACTTTCACAAGCCGGACGGGAAACAACTAACATCATTATCTTATGATAATATGCAAAAGTAGTATTAATTATTATATAGAGAAGCAAGAAATGAAAGGATTTAATGAACTATTTGTAGTCGGATGGATGCTTTTCGGCATCTACATCGAAGTATTTATCATGATACTTGCCGACTTGTGGAGCGGTATCCGTAAAGCGAAGATACGCGGCGAGATACGCTCCAGTTATGGGTATAAGAAGACTATCGACAAGATAGCCAGGTATTATAACGCTATGATTGCCCTGACGGTGATTGATATCATGCAGATGGGCGGCGTGTGGTATCTGGATGGTTACTATGGCTGGTCTATACCTATATTCCCGGTAATCACATTGCTGGGGGCGTTGGGTATCTCACTGGTGGAGCTGAAGTCTATCTATGAAAAGGCTGACGAGAAAGTAAAGGGTGATTATAAGGGTGTGGCGGTACTTGCCGCGGAGATAGTTAAACACAAAACTGATCCGGCAGAGATAGCAGCGGCGATAATGGATTATATGAAGAATGAAGATAAGGAGGAAAAGTAATGAAGAAGAACGAGATTGATTCTATCATCATCCATTGCTCGGCTACACGCGTCGAGCAGAATTTGTGCGCAAAGGACATTGACCGTATGCACAAGCAGAGAGGGTTTAACCAAATCGGTTATAACTTCATTATCAATTTAGACGGAACCGTTGAAACCGGTCGCCCGCTGTCCATCGACGGGGCGCATTGCAATACAAAGGGGTTCTCCAGTGCTTCATATAACAAACATTCGATAGGCATCTGCTATATCGGCGGGCTGGATGCTAACGGTAAGCCGGCGGATACTCGTACTGATGCGCAGAAAGCAGCCCTCCGTGATCTCATTGCCAAACTTTGCAAGGAGTACCAAATCATTGAATTACTCGGACACAGAGATACATCGCCTGACATTAACGATAGTGGCGAAGTCGAACCGGCGGAATACATCAAAGCGTGTCCGTGCTTTGATGTTAGGAGTGAGTTTAGTAATTTTTTACGTAATGTAGTAATCAGGCCATGAGAGAGTCTGATGTAATAGAAATGCGCCGGTTGTCCATTGTCGGACTACTCGCGTTGGTAGCGATGGGGATAGTCATGTCGCTTGCCGGATGTTCTCCGGTACGGTATGTGCCGATTGAAAGTGTCAAGTATGATAGTGTATATATTAATAAGATACAGTATGACAGCATCTATCACCGGGATAGTATCTACGTCGAAAAAAACGGTGATACGACTACGATATACAAGGATAGATACCTGTATAAGTACTTGTTCAGAACCGATACAGTGCAGGTGACAAGGGTGGATAGTGTACAGGTGCCCTATCCCGTAGAGAAGAAGCTAACCAGGTGGCAAAAGATTAAGATAGAACTGGGTGGTTGGTCAATGGGTATCATTCTGTCTTTTGCTATTATTATAGTAGGCTGGCTTATATTTAGGATGCGAAGAAAGTAGTATCTTTGCAAGGTAGAAGTGCTTATCATAAATAAGTATTGAGCCTCAGTCTTGCGGGATTGGGGCTTATTTCTTAATAAATGCTAAATTGTAATACAATTATTTGTACCATACAAATAATTGTATTATCTTTGTTGCATAAGAAATAAAGCAATAAGAATATGAGCAAGTATTATCAAATAAATGGTTTAAAAGTGAGAGTCTCAGACCATGAGCCTAACACTTCTTTAAGAGGTTCAAGCGATATTTATCTTTATGTAAAATCGGCCTGTAACGAGTTGCTTTCTATCGAAAACCAAATAGAGGCTATCTGTGACAAAAATGGATATAACATCTCTGATTTCCAGGCAGTAATAAACGACTGGAAAGATGGTACTTATGATATACATGCTTTTGATAGTGTAGCTGAAGAGGTGGAGAACAATACTCCTTGCAGCGTGGTTCCTGAACTAATTGCGGCAACCCGAAAAAATAATAATGAAATATTGAAAGGGTATTCATTATCAAGATTTGCAAAGCGCTCTGAAATAAAGGCTTTATCTGAGCAAACAGGGGTATCACAAAGTTATATAAAGAAATACTTTAATATTAGATAATATGGATAAGCAAAGTTACAGAGAAGTCTTAGGACAAAGGTTGAAAGAATTTAGAGAAGATAGAAATCTATCAATGTATGCCGTTGCCCAGCGAGGGGGGATTAGAATCGACCAAGTTAAAGCAGTAGAAGAAGGTGTAACCAACTATACAATAGATGTCTTTCTCGGATATATCTCAGGTTCTGAGTTGTATATGTATTTTTCTATAAAAGAAAATACAGAAGCAATGCCGGATTTTAAAGAGTTGATAGATGCCGGTAGTAAATCTCATCCAGATAAGGCAGCCGAATAAGCTGCCTTTTTTAATTCGTGCAGATGCAATGATTTTGTGCAGTTCTGTACAAAAAACGTGCATCTGTATTTGTTTGTAACTCAACGGCTTAGATTGCTTTCGTACGAAAGTACTAAATTTGAAAGCTATTGAAGCATTGTACCCCTTCACGTTTTGACTCGTCCATGACGTGAGCATATACGAGCGTTTCTTTCATATCTGAGTGTCCTAACAGTTCTTTGAGCGCTGCAAGATCTTTTGTGTGCCTTAGGTAAATTGTTGCAAATGTATGCCGCCCAACCTTGTGAGTAAGGGGTTTATCTATTTCGGCAATGGTGGCGATATCTTTCAAATTACGATTCATTGTTTGATCTGCCTGGATAACCTCGAATAAAGGTCCTTTCTTCCTGGTACCTACAATCTTGGATAACAAGTTCCGGAGTGGAGTGGATATCGGAATCTGTATCGGTTCCGGCTTACTGTTCCGGAGTTTCATCCGGAAATAAGTGAAATAGTCTTCAGTAAACTGCTCCAGTTGTAGTTTCTTTGCATCCCCAATATGTAAGCTGCTGAAGCACATGAATAGAAAGAATTCTAGTGTTTTATGCAGTTTATATTCCAACCCGCCTATATTATATAACGATACGAGCGTGGATAGTTCTTCTTCATTAAGGTAAACACAGGTAGATGTGACTCTTTTAATAGACCATTCCGTAAATGGGTTCTCTGCCATGTATCCGGCTTTATACGCAGCTAACACATATTTTTTGATGATGGCCATGTTTTTATATGCCGTATTTGTGTTGTTGTCCAGTTCTCTCCGGAGATAGGCAAAATACACATCCAACCAATCGCGTGTTATATCGTCAAAGATTAGGTTAGCATTGAAATCTTTCATTTTACGAATAACACTCATGTGAGTATTGAGTGTTGTTAGTTCCGTGCGATGGGAGATCTTCTTCATATAATCTACGACGAAATCGAAAAAAGTATCGTAATCGGATGGGCGGTTGTATTCACGCATAAAAAGGTCACGGGATAGTTTTCTATCCCTGAGACGGTATTTCACAAATACGTTGTTGACACGTGCCAGGATTGTTTCTATAATCAGATTCTTGTCGGCTGCTTGTTTGTCTCCTGCAGTGACTATATTCTTTTTCTCATTCCAATGTTTCACCTCTACCGCGATTTTAGTAGAGAAGTTGATTTTCTGGCGCTGGACATAAAAGGAAATCCATACGACACCAGAGGCGTCGTTACCATATTTGCGGAGGTATATTTTAATGCTCTTCATGTGCTACAATCGTATTGTTTTAACATCCCCGGACTACATTCGGTCTGCATTTGCACGATTTTCGTCCCATTTGGAAGGGTAGTTAAGTTACTGATAATCAATAAATGACAAAAGCTTCGACCATTTCTGATCGAAGCTTTTGCGCTACTTTGAGGTTCCTGGCGGATTCGAACCGCCGTACACGGTTTTGCAGACCGCTGACTAAGCCACTCATCCAAGGAACCAGCTTTTCGTTTGCGGTTGCAAAGGTAGTACATTTTTTGAAATTACCAACTATCCGCAACCTTTTTTCTTCTTCTCCTTTTTAGCTGTACTACACTCTGCACGCTTTTCGTCCATCAATTTCTTTATCTCACAACCGGTTACGCAATTCGCACACGGATTATCTTTTTTCTTCATCCGGCGGAAAAAAGCATAAGAAGCCCATCCTATCCGGACGACACATAACAGTAACAGGATGGCTACCACCCATTGTTGCCAATTCGTCATATAAACAATCCTCCTATTCTATAAATGGCAAATGTCATTACCCACGCAAGCAGCGTAGTATATATAGCCGTAAACATTGCCCACTTCCAACTACCGGATTCCTGCCTGATAGCTACAAATGTTGCAATGCACGGAAAGTATAACAAAACAAATACCATATAGCAAAATGCTACCAACGGGGTAATAGGAATACGTTCTGCAAGACTTGCAGCGTCGGCATCAGCATTGTTTGTATAAAGTACTCCCAGTGTACTTACCACCAACTCCTTGGCACCTACGCCCGAAAGCAAACCTATACCTAACTTCCAGTCGAAACCTAACGGTTTCAATACGGGTTCAATTGCTTTTCCTATCTGTCCGATGTAAGAATTCTCCTGTTGCTGCGCCATTGTCTCGTATGCATCATGATTGGGGTAGTATCCCAATGCCCATATCACAATAGAAGCTATCATAATAATGCCTCCCATCTTACGAAGATACTGTGCACCTTTCTCCCACGTATGCCGGAAAATGGCTTTAGCAGTCGGTAAACGATATGGCGGAAGCTCCATAACAAACGGAGTATCATCTCCTTTCACCAGAAAACGGCTGAACAGGCGCGCCATCAATACCGCCAACAGAATACCTATTACGTAGATAAGCAACATTATCATACTGCCATTGTTCGGGAAAAAGGCGCCTACCAACAGCAGATAGATGGGTAGACGGGCGCTGCATGACATCAATGGATTGACAAGTATAGTGATTAAACGGCTCTTACGGTTCTCAATAGTACGAGAAGCCATTATGGCAGGAACATTACAACCGAACCCCATGACTAATGGGATAAAGGATTTACCATGTAATCCCATCTTGTGCATGATTTTATCCATAATAAATGCGGCACGCGCCATATAGCCGGAGTCTTCCATCAATGATATGCAGAAATAAAGAATCAGGATATTTGGCAGGAAAACAATAACGCTGCCTACTCCACCCACAATACCGTCCACTAATAAGTCTTTCAGCGGCCCTTCTCCCATATTATTCTGTATCAGATTTCCGATAATTCCCACCAGCCATTCGATAGCCATCATCGGATATTCGCCAAGAATGAATGTTCCCTGAAACATGAGATACATAAACAGAAAGAAAATAGGAAATCCCCAGAAGCGATGTGTCACGATAAAATCTATCATACGGGTAGTATGCGCCTTGTCTTTCTGATTTTCCACAAATGTTTCTTTTAAAGCGCCCGATATGAAACCGTACTTGGCATCGGTAATTGCGTGTTCACAATCTTCATTGAGCACATCATGAATACGACGACTTTCCTGGTTGCGAACGGCTATAATCTTTTCGCCATTGGGCAATGCTTCGACTATTTTCCTCAGGTCACGGTCGTTTTCCAATAGTTTAATAGCCAGAAAGCGCGTAGAATATTCATGGCGAATGTTCTCGTTCTCACTAATAATGCGTTTAACCTCTTCAATGCTACGTTCCAATTCCGGGCCGTGATTGATGTGTATATGGCGATAGAAACCATGAGAACGCTCTTCTTCCTGATAATTACCCGAACCATAACCGGGCACATATTCCTGATGCCACTTTGCCAAGTCCTGCAAAACTTCAACCCGAACTTCTCCTTTTTTGTCCAGAAAGTCGGCGCCTTCATAAATACTGATAACCACATGGAACAGTTCATCAATTCCTCTGCCTGCGCGCGAAACCGTAGGTACCATAGGAACACCAAACAATTCACTGAGTTTCATATAATCCAGCGTATTGCCGCTGGATTCCAGTTCGTCGTACATATTAAGTGCTATCACCATACGCACGTTCATGTCAATCAGCTGGGTTGTCAGGTAAAGGTTGCGTTCCAGGTTCGAGGAGTCTACTACGTTGATAACGATATCCGGTGTTTCATCAATGATGTGGCGGCGAACATAAATCTCTTCGGGGCTATATGCAGAAAGCGAATACGTACCGGGCAGATCGACCAGACGAAAGTGATAGCCTTGAAAATCGAAGTAACCTTCCTTGGCATCTACGGTGACGCCACTGTAATTGCCTACATGCTCGTGCGAACCGGAAGCGATATTAAACAGGGATGTCTTACCGCTGTTGGGGTTTCCCACCAAAGCTACATTAATAGTACGGCGTTTTCCGAGAGCAATGTGTTTCAATTCTACCTCACCAGGATAAATATCCTCTCTCATTCCCGAATGATATTCAGGCTTCGTTGCATGTTTCTTCGCTTCCTGTTCGCTGATGACTTCGATCCTTTCCGCTTCCTGCCGGCGCAAAGATATCTCATAGCCCATCACTTCATACTTTATAGGGTCTTTCAATGGAGCGTTCAGTAGCACTTCTACCGTCTTTCCTTTGATAAACCCCATTTCTACAATCCGTTTACGGAAACCACCGTGCCCCAGCACTTTGACGATTACACCTTTCTCTCCAGTTCTCAAATCGGACAAACGCATAGTTCTCTTTCTCATTAATTTCCGTGCAAAGATATGATACTTACACGTAGTCGGCAAATTATTTAGATTGTTTTTAAATAAGACAGATAAAAAAGCCTACTTATTCCATACGTTTTCCGTATCCTCTCCGTATCTCCTCCCGTTCTCCTCCTGTTCTTCTTCCGTTCTTCTTCCATCTTGTTCCTATACAAAGTGCTATTTACCGGGGAATTATGGAACAGGAGTGGGAACAAGATGGGGGGAGTTACTTAACTCCTGATTTGCATTAATTACTAATTGTTGCTTCACTAAGATTTAGCCTGCATGATTCATAAGTGCCTTGTCATAAATGAGAATTTAGCGGTGATTCAAACACAGAGATACAGAGGCACAGAGTTCTCTTTAGCACTGCCTTGAACAGAGAAGCACAGAGTTCTTTTCTTTTATAGAACACAGAGACACAGAAGCACAGAGTTTTCTCTGCGACGTAGTCGCCCTCTCTGTGTACTCTTATTCAGGTTCTCTTCTTAAAAGAAAGATAAAACTCTGTGTCTCTGTGTTTAAACATAAATTCTCATTAATAGTAACAATAATTTAAGTTTCGCATGTTGTTCGTAATCAGTAGTAACTCTATTCTCCTCCTCCTGGGAGGAGGAGTACCCCGTAAGGGGGGAGGTGGTAGGTGAAAGAATTCCTTAGAGTTATGATTAATAGGTATTTATTTTACCTA
>QMCD01000100.1_pt1 | contig 59096 bp, 47 predicted proteins | sample 1821841 | NCBI WGS metagenome assembly QMCD01 (sample SAMN01991225, study PRJNA193472) | Termite gut metagenome, whole genome shotgun sequencing project. | isolation source: worker | host: Macrotermes natalensis
TTTTATTAGATTCTGTATATATAACTTTGAAATTGTTTCTAAATATATTCTTTCTTGCTTCTGATCGTCATAAGGGCGATTAAAACTGCAATTATCTAAGTACACTTTGATATTTTTCAATTCAGAACTCCCTCATATAATATACTATGAAATAACTATTTATTCGACTTATTAACTGCTTCTATAATTAATTATATATCACATCCGTTTTAAAGACAACTTTTATCAAGATAATTAAATCCCATTTGCATGTTTTCCCTAGAATTACCTCTCATTCTGAGTATTCCAGTTATTCGCAAAGCCTCAAATATTGATATCATTTTCGCTTTTAACTTTCATATGAGACTCGCAGAACGGGCGGTACCATCACTGATACCGCCCGTTCTGCTTAATCACCATTTAAAACACACCACGAACCCCCACGCATCCCCTACTGGTACAGGGTTCGTATAATCATGATTCAGTGCCGGCAGCGGGACTTGAACCCGCACGTGGTTGCCCACAACAGATTTTGAGTCTGCCTCGTCTGCCATTCCGACACGCCGGCATCTGGCTGTTATAACAGCCGCTTATTATAATAACATACCAGCGTTGGGTTGACAAGTAAATTTATTGATTACCTTTTATTATTTATTACCTTTTATCTCTAACGCTTGTATGTCGTCATAGAATGGGAACATATCCAAGGTCGCAAAATAATCGGCAGGAGTTTCCGCCCTTCTGATCAGCTCTACGCTTCCGTCTTCTTTCAGCAGTAGCTCGGCGGATTTTAACTTGCCGTTGTAATTATAGCCTAAGGAGTAGCAATGCGCACCGGTATCATGGATAAATAGATAGTCACCTTTTTGGATCGCAGGAAGCATCCTGTCCACGGCAAATTTATCATTATTTTCACACAGGGCACCGACAACATCGTATTGTCTTGCTGCTTCGGCATTTTCCTTACCCATTACGGTTATGTGATGGTATGCTCCATACATGGCAGGGCGGATCAGGTCTACCGCACAGGCGTCGACGCCGATGTATTCTTTATAGGTGTGTTTTTCATGGATCGCCTGTGTCACCAGGCCGCCATACGGCCCGGTCATGAACCGGCCCATTTCGGTATAGATAGCCACATCACCCATTCCAGCCGAAGTCAGGACTTCCTCATAGGCCTGTCTTACCCCTGCCCCGATGACCCTGATGTCGTTGGCTTTCTGATCCGGACGATAGGCGATGCCGACGCCGCCGGACAGATTGATGAAGGCGATATGGGCACCAGTATCTTCTTTCAGCCTAACCGCCAGCTCAAACAGCTGTTTGGCCAGCATCGGGTAATATTCATTGGTGACGGTATTGCTGGCCAGAAAGGCATGGATGCCAAAGTTCCTGACGCCTTTTTGCCGCAGGAGCCGGAACCCTTCAAACATCTGCTCCTCAGTGAAACCAAATTTGGAATCACCGGGATTGTCCATGATGCCATTGCTCATTTTAAGGATTCCGCCGGGATTATAGCGGCAGCTCATTGTCTCGGGCAGCTTGCCGAGGATCTCTTCGACAAACGGTATATGGGTAATGTCATCCAGATTGATGATAGCTCCCAGCTGGTGGGCATAGGCATATTCCGCCGCCGGCGTGTCATTGGAAGAAAACATGATTTCTTCTCCCTTCATGCCCATAGCCTCGCTGAGCATCAGTTCCGTCAGTGAAGAACAGTCACATCCGAAGCCGTATTCCTGAAAAATACTGATCAGATTCGGATTCGGGTTGGCTTTCACCGCAAAGTATTCCCGAAAGCCGGGATTCCAGGCAAAAGCCTCCTTTACGGCACGGGCATTATCCCGTAGCCCTTTTTCATCATAGATATGAAACGGGGTCGGATATGTCTTTGCGATCTCGACTAATTTGTCTTTTTTAATAAACGGTAATTTACTCATCTTATGTCTTACTCCCTCTAATGTTTTCTGATCTCCTATACTATCTGTTAGCATAATACATGTCTTTTATTGGCTCTCAATCTGCCAGTCGATTGCCCCTGCCCCGTTTTTTACCAAAAAATCATTGGCCTGGCTGAAATGCCGACACCCGAAGAATCCCCGGTATGCCGACAAGGGACTGGGATGGGGGGCTTTTAAAACCAGATGGCGGGGATTTGTCAGCATCGTCGCTTTGTTCTGCGCCGGCCTCCCCCACAAAAAGTAAACAATCGGCCTGTCCTGGGCATTCACAGCCTCAATCACCGCATCGGTAAACCGCTCCCATCCTTTCCCCTGATGGGAATTGGCCTGGTGTGCCCTTACGGTGAGCACCGTATTTAAAAGTAAAACGCCTTGGTCAGCCCACTTTTTAAGATATCCGTGATTGGGGATGTAACAGCCCAGATCATCCTTCAGCTCCTGATAGATATTCTGCAATGAAGGCGGCAGATCCGGCTGATCCGGTAAAACCGAAAAGCTTAGTCCGTGAGCCTGATGCTCATTGTGATAGGGATCCTGACCCAATAACAGGATCTTAACCTTGCTTAGCGGCGTAAAGTGGAAGGCATTAAAAATATCTTCGGCAGGCGGATACACCCGGCAGGTATGATACTCTTGTTTGATAAACTGATAAAGTTCTTTATAATATAGCTTGGCAAATTCTTCCCGGATAGCATCCTGCCAATCGTTATCTATCATTCCCATGCTGTGTCTCCTGTCCCTCTTCAATGGTACTTACTTACCCGGCTATCAATCCAGCCTGACCGGTATATTCCTGCTCCGCAGATATTCTTTCACTTCCTGGATTTCCAGTTCCTTAAAATGGAACAGGGAAGCTGCCAAAGCCGCCGCGGCTTTACCTGCGGTCAGGGCGTCATAAATATGTTCCAGCGAGCCTGCCCCGCCGGAAGCAGTCACCGGAACCGACACACTGCCGGCTATCTGGGCGGTCAGCTCAATATCATAGCCAGCCTTAGTGCCGTCAAAATCAATGCTGGTCAGCAGGATTTCACCGGCTCCCAGCTGTTCCGTCTTGACGGCCCATTCAACAGCATCTAAACCGGTATCGACCTGGCCGCCGTTTATGTAAACATTCCAGCCGGAACCATCCGGCCTTCTTTTGGCATCAATCGCTGCCACCACACAGTGGCTGCCGAATTGGGCGGCGGCATCGCTGATCAGCTGCGGCGTTTTGACCGCTGCCGAATTGATGCCCACCTTATCCGCCCCGGCGCCCAGAATCGTCCGAAAATCTTCTATTGTACGGATGCCGCCGCCGACAGCAAATGGGATATCAACCTGTTCCGATATGCGACGTACCATATCAACCAGCGTCGCCCGCCCCTCTGTCGTGGCCATAATATCCAAGAATACCAGTTCATCCGCACCGGCTTTCACGTAAGCCGCCGCAATTTCCACCGGATCCCCGGCATCGTTCAGATTGACAAAGTTAACCCCCTTTACCACTCTTCCGTTACAAAAATCCAGACAGGGAATAATGCGTTTCGTGTCCATAATCAAATGTCCTCCTAGCAGTATGTTTTGAATTGTCATTACTAATAAAATTCCTCTTCTTCCGGCAATAGATCCTGCGGTTCTTCCGGCCAAGCAGTTTCCGCCGTCGTTTCTGTTTCGTCTATTTCCCAGTAGTCAATGCCTAGGGCAATTAAATATACCTGGTGACTATAAGCCGCATCGTCATATGAGAGTATTGTCATGACTTCTTCCCCAGAAACATTGTACTTCGTAAGCAAAATATCCTGAATCTCCTGATGGATTGCCGCGACCTCGGCTTCCGCCCCATATACATCCCCGGCCCGCAGTTCCTCATACCTTGCCACACCTTGGAACAGGGCATGGAGCGCCTCGGCCGGCATACCTATGGACGTGTAATTCTGATAAGCATCCAGGCTTCTTTCCATCTGCAAGATCACATGTGACTGATTAAATAAAAGACTGTCGTTTCTGCTCAGGTTCTTTCCGTAAAGAAGATCATATACCGCTCTATAATCTTCATCGAGATAGGCTCTCCGGGCTCTGGCCCTTTCATTAGAGTCCGGGACGAAGCGGCTTGTCGCAATTATCGCTGCCATGACAGTAAAGCTAAAAGCAAATACCAGCAGCACCTTTTTCTTGGATACCTTCTTTTCTTTTTTAAGGGGTATCTCCGGTTCTTTTGCTTTTTTGACTTTTTCCTTTTTCGGTTTCTTTTTACCGGCCTCTTTGGCCTCTTCCTCTTCCCCGCCTCTTCCCGGCCGCGAACCTTTTTCCGGTATGTCATCTAAATCGGAGTCGCTCTTAGCATCTTTACCCTTGCCCTTGCCTTTATCTTTCTTAGCTTTCTTGGCCTTCTTGGCTTTTTCTGATTTCTTGTCTTCCTTATCCAGCTCTTGCAATATTTCTTGATTTTCATCTGAGATCATCGACAATTCTTCACCTATATTAATGGGTTCGTGATCTTCATCGGCATCAGTCAGCATCGCAAAAAACTTTTTAAAAAAACTTTTTTTGGTATCTTTGTCCGGTATCAGCTCATCGTAATCAATCAGCATTGAATCATCCGGGCTATCCTGTTCCGGCGGCTCTGCGTCGGCCCGTTTCTTTCCTTTTCTCGGCTTCTTCTTGCCCTTCTTCCGCTTGCCGTTTTCTTCATCGGCCTTCTCACCATTCAGCAGTGCCAGCAAATCATCATTGTCTTCCGGTTCGGCTTTTTTGCCATATGTGGCGGAGCCGTCTAACAGCGACATCATATCGTCATCAACAAGTTCATTGTTTTCAGCCTTGTCCAGCAGACCCTTTATCTCAGATAAATCTTCGTCCTCACCCATGCCGCCAAGCAATTCACCGATATCCATTTCCTCCATATCAAATGAGGGCAGCTCTATATCCGGATCTACTGAACTAGGCAGCTCTTCATCCCCAAGCAGTTGCCGTAAATCATCCTGGCCGTCCGTTTCTTCCGGCATCCCTGCCAGCAGCTCCGCCAGTATGTCCGGTGACTCCTCCGGCAGCTCCGGCATTATGTCCGTTATTTCCTCCGGCAGTTCCGGCATTATGTCCGCTATTCCCTCTGGCAGTTCCGGCATCATATCGGCTGATTCTCCGAATAGTTCTGTCACTTCCAGACGTTCCGCATACCCATTGTCCGCTTGCGGTAATTCCGACTGATCTTCCTCCGTGATATCCGATCCAGATGCCATGAGTTCTGCTTCATCGAGGTTTATATCTGATGCTTTATTGGCACCTTCCTCGCTGTTTGGCCCCTCCGCCGACATCAGATCTGACGGCTCAGTTTCGCCTTGCCCTTCATCCGGCTCATGTTTTTTCGCTTCCGAACCGTCGGAGTGATAAGAATCGAACTGGGCATCCATCTCCTCAAACAATGAGTCTAGATCCTGCTCGCTTAAAATCTTTTCTGCTCCATCACTGGTTAACGGTATCTCCTTGTATGCACTATTGACTATTGAATTATCTGCTGTTGCCATGTCTGCTGACTGCTCTAATAATATCTCATCAAGCCTGTCTACCATATCGGCCAGTGCTTCCGGTGTAATCATTCCTCTGTCTTCCGTCTTATATAAGGAGGCGGTGCCTAATGCCACATCCTTTGATACCATATTATCTGATGCGGTATCTTCTGATGCGGTATCTTCTGATGCGGTGTTTGCTGACACTATGCTCTCCCCATTCTCCTCTGATCCGTCCGACTGTTTCTGATCGATGTCCATCAAAGACTGAAGCAGATTATCCAGATACTTTTCATCTGTCGCCATAATACATCCCCACCTTCCTTAGCCACGAATTCTTAATAAGTTTATCATACAACTAAATGAAAAACAAATTTTAATTTATTAAACGGTTATCTGCTGCCAATCTTTAGTAATAAACACGGCAGAAACATCGGGATATCCTTCTATAAGCTGCCGCCCTTTTTCAAGACCTAAAACAAAAACAAGGGTAGAGAGCGCATCGCCATCCACTGAAGCGGGTGAAATTATGGTAACCGATAAGAGATCATTATCAACCGGATAGCCGGTTGCTGTATCCAGAATATGATGATATATAATATCATCTTTTATAAAATAACGCTCATAATTCCCGGCAGACACAACCGACCTATCAGTTAACGGCACTGTTAATGCCGCAGTTCCGACAGCGGAAAAGGGTTCCTGAATGCCTATATTAAAAGGAGCACCGTCCGGTTTTGATCCAACTGCCACAACATTGCCACCCAGATTGATCACCGCACTAGTTACTTGATTCGCAACTAAAAACTCCTTCATCCGGTCAGCGACATAGCCTTTGGCAACAAACCCTAAGTCAATCTCCGCATCCGGATCTGCCATCGTAACACTCTGACTATGTCGGTCAATAACAATACCGCGGTAATCAACATGGGAAACAGCTTCTGTCAAAACCGCCTCCTCCGGTACTTTCTTCTCCGTATTTTTACTAAAATCCCAAAGCCTGCTGACCGTACCGATGGAAGGATCAACTGCCCCGCCGGAAAGCTCGGCATATTCAATAGCCTTTTCCAGAAGCCGCAGGGTATCATCCGATACAGCTACCGGGGTGCCGTTACTGTGATTGATGCGATAAACATCACTGCCTTCCACGGTCCTGCTGAACAAGTCTTCGTATTGCTGCGCCATCACGAAACATTGCTCCAGCAAATCTGCCTGCGAACGGTAATATAACGTAACCGAAATGACTGTATTAAAATAAAAACCTGTCTGCGAATAAGCCGCCGGTTTTTCAGCGCACCCGGACAGCCCGGCAAGAACCGAGCAAGCGATCATCACAATCATTGCTGGTGTATTTAACTTATTTAACTTATTTAACAATACTCCCCACCGTTACTTTCAAAAAAAAGAGCCGGCAACACATTCCGGCTCTTGCTCGCTTCTATTACAGATTGGATACCAAACCATCTATCGTCCGTACCAGGTTCGCAATCTCCGGCTTGGTCAGCTGTGCGTTAGCTCCCAGTGCCTCACCTTTCCTCCGCATCTCATCATTGATCAATGATGAGAAAATAACCACTGGTATATGTCTGGTCCGGGGATCATCCTTAATTAATTTTGTCAGTCGGTGACCGTCCATAATCGGCATCTCGATGTCGGTGATAACGCATTTGACATGTTCACCTAAGGTATTGTTCATCAGACATTCCTGCACTATGTCATAGGCTTCCTGACCGTTTTCTGTGTGCATCAGATTATGGTACCCGGCAGCTTTCAGGCAATTTACAATCAGTTTATTAAGCAACGGTGAATCTTCCGCGATCAGCAGCGGGGTATCGCTTCTTTTCCGCTTGCCCATGTCTTCGATCTCGGAAACCTTTAGGCCGGCTTCGGGGTTGATATCGGACACAATCTTCTCAAAATCTAGTATAATTATCAGTTTTTCATTTACTTTAACAATACCGGTAGAAATACCGGCTTCGCTGGTAGACATAGTGGCATCCGGCTTAATGATCTCTGTCCATGAGACCCTGTGGATTCCTTGAACCGATTCTACATGAAAGGCAATATCCAGCTTGTTAAAATTGGTTATAATAAAAAGGCCGCCTTTTTCTGAGATTCCTCTTTGAAGACAATTACGTAAATCAATTGCAGTAATCATTACCTCTCGTGGCATAAAAATCCCTTCCACGCTGGGATGTGAATTGGGAACCGGAGTTACTTCCTGATATGCGATGATCTCCCTGATCTTAGCCACGTTGATACCGTAGGAATTGCCAGCTAGTGTAAACTCTAATACTTCCAATTCATTTGTCCCGTTTTCCAGCAGAATATTTGTATCCATACATTCACCTCGCGATAATAATTTTCGACCCCAAAAAACTTCATATTGCGATTATATCACAATTGACTTGATCTAACAACAAAAATTGTAGAAACTTCCCTGAAAACTATCTTACAATTGTTAATTTGAACTAAATTTTAAATAATCGCACCTTAGGTTTTTGTCTCTTTTTTAGCTATTTAAACTAACAGGTGTGTTAACATCGCCTTCTCTGACTGACATTTCAATGCTGAATATCCCGTTAGCACTTCCCTCAGGTATCTCTCTGACCACCACCAGCCGCACTGACTCCCCTGCCGCAAGATTACCCCGATAGTAAGAAAGCTCATTAAGCAGCATGGTCGTCATGGTATTGCCCATATCGCCGCCGTTCCATCCGACCCTGAACCTTATGCCCCTTTGGAGCATGTCTAAATAAAGATCGGTACCGCTGTTATTGACTGCATCAAAATTCAAGACCAGTAAAACATTGTTTTCAGAGGCCATCATAACAGTGTAAACCTCACCCGGTGTCACTTCGTCTGGGTATTCCTTTACGGTCTCAAATCCGGCGTATTTAAATTCGACTCCCTCTATTGCCATGAGCTCTGTCATTGGCAGCGGGACTACATCATTTCGTGCTGTTATATCCCCACCATCCGTGCCTGCTTCCTCCGCTGTCTCAGCCGGTACTTCGGCGACCGGGACGGGCACTTCTGGTTCTGGTTTCATCTGCATCAGCTCTTCGGGCTCAATCAGCTTATTATTATAATTCTTATCGTATTTTAGTAGTAAGCCCGCCGCATATTCAACTGCCTGGTCATATTCTTCCGTCGTCAGCTCCGGATAGGTTATGCCGCACCCGGCCAGCAGGCCCGAAGAAATCATTATTATGAGCCCGCATATAATGCTTCTGGACAAAACCGTAATCTTATTTTTCATCCGCTTCACCCCCGCCGCTTTCTTCTCTCCAGTTGTATTCCACATTCCTCTCATTTTCATCATCATTATTTTGTCCATCCACTTTTTTTCGGCCTGATCTTTTCTCCAGTTTTATATATATAAGTGAAATGATCAGCATGATAACCCCGATTACCAGAAACAGGATGATTCTCTGTAAGGAGCCTGATTCCCGGAAATCATAAGCCGTCACCTTGACACCCACATATAGTGCCAGCACTAGTCCATATATCCGTAGTGCCTTGTCTTTGGCCTTAAATCCGGCGTAAATACAGAACATGGCCAAGGCGGCCAGAAAAACACTTACAAAGACGGGTATATTGACGCGGATTATGAACGACATGAAGGTAAGATAGCCGGCTATGATCAGATATTTTCTTTTGAAATTAAGATGGAATCTCGGCGTCAGGTATAATAGAACAGAAGCGGCACCGATTAGCGATGTAACAACCACCGCCAGAACATTCCGGCAGTATATTGAATATAAGCTTACGATGCCTAAGACACCCAGACAGGAAATCGTATAAATCTGCCCTATCAGAACATTGCTTTCCGTATAATGACCGCTGGGCTTGCTTTGCATACTTGCTCTCTTGTCCTTCGCCGCTGTAATAAAATGAACTGCCGGAATCAATCCGCCAAGAATGGCAGCACATGCCGGATTACTCAGGTTATAGGAAGGTAACGCAAGCGAGGCAAAGATGAGCAGAAATAATGTGGCTGTATACCGGTAAAAAAGATGCCATCTTCTGATGAACAGAACACTTATCAGAAATGCCCCAAAATAGAGCCATGACTGAGGCCGGTCAGCTTCTGAGAGGCCGTAGGAAAAAGCCGCTACCGTTACTATGCAATTGTACACTTCCAGCTCTTTCCGGCGCAAAAACAGCCGGCCGATCACAAAAAACAGCAATAGCGCGTAAAAACTCTCCGCACCAACCGCATGGTTCATGATGATCATAAGGCTGGTCATCAACGTATAATACTGCACCGCTAATTTCATTCTCTGGTCACGTGAAAACAGGTAAAAGAAAAAACCCGCCGCCAGAGTGAGGATAACCGCTATGAGCCGGGTATAAAGATTGACACTTATCAGTTGCGACGCCGTGGCCGACGAGACAGAGAGCAATGTCACCAAGCCCAGAATGACCAGCTCGATGATATAGAACACCACTTGCAAGGTATCTTTTTCCTGTATGTGAAAGTAAATATTAAGCAGTACCAGACTGAGCGTAATGCCAAAGATAATATAAACAACTGCTACTCCGCCTGCTGCGGCTCCGGCGGCAAAGATGACAGTAAACAGGATATTCAGCCCCATGTGGAATAAACCGGCTGATTTACTTTCTCTGTTACCAGGCAAAAACAAGACGGCAACATTAATCAGAAAAAAGGTTCCGACAGACACCAGAAAGCCCATATCTGTATACATGCTGCCGACTAACAGAAAACTGAGATAGCATCCCGCGATACAGACCAGCCTGAAAGCGGAGCGCTTCTTTCTGCCTAACAGCATCGACAATATGACGACGGCCAAAGTAATAAGCACCGCGGACAAGCTGCTTATTATCTCCAGATAGCGGTAATTGATGATATTGGAAACATATATGGCGGCAATCCCGGCACCGGTAATCGCCGCGGCTAATCTAGGCAACTTCCTCTTTAAAATAAGCTCCGACAGTAACACGGTTATAGCCGGAACAGCATATATTATCATGCCTTGGGCCATTCCTTCCAGAACATTCAGGCCAAAAGCAATAAATGCGACTACTAAAAACAACGCTCCGATAATACTCAGCACTCCGGCACCGACAAAAAATTCGATGGCTGAATTGCTCCTGTCCTTATCCTCAGGGCTCACCGGTAAAGGACCAGGGTGGCTAGGGAGCTGCCCCGGCGGCGGAGAATAGGGCTGATTATGATACATCCTTTTGCGATAAACAGCATAAGAACGGTCAAGCTCGGCCGAAACCCGCTGCGGGGAAACAACCTTATGTTCTAGGTCACGGTGCATCTGATTCAGGAACTGATTATAATCCGGGTCACGGGAAATGCTCTGTAAATGCCGGATATGTTCCAGAACCTTCAATTGTTCAGACGCCAGACCCTGTTCCTGAGCCCGCCGCTGCTCTTGGATGCGCTGCTCTTGGATGCGCTGCTCTTGGATGCGCTGCTCTTGCATCCGCTGCTCTTGCATCCGCTGCTCCCCTTGCATCTGCTGCTCCAGATCAGCCATTTCTTTTTTCAGCTCTTCCATTCTTTGACTCAGTTCATTATTCATAATCGCTGACCCTCTCCAGTTCAAACCAGAATTCGACACCGTTATCATGGTTTTTTACGCCGTAATGCTGATTCATTGCTTCCATCGTCACTTTTACTATCGATAAGCCTACCCCGCTGCCGCCATATTCCCTGGTTCGCGCTTTGTCGATTTTGTAAAACTTATCCCAAATAAAGGGCATATTCTCTTCCGGTATCGGCTTCCCTTCATTATATACCGATATTCTGATGTTCTTATTCTGTCCGCTTAAGCTGATGGCGATCTCACCTTGTTCTGCTACATGATTGAGGGCATTCGTGAAGTAGTTACTGAAAACTTCTTCGACCTTATACTCGTCGGCCCAGACAAAAACCGGCTCCGTCGGCAAAAACTCTACCCGCGCCTTTCGCTGCTTCACCAGTATCTCGGCGGACTGCAGATAATTCCTGATCAGTGATACGATATCTACCCGCTCCATAGAAATCGGATTGCTTCCATATTCCAGTTCATTCAGGGTCATTAATTTCTTAACTACGGCATTCATTTTGGCCGCTTCATCGACGATTACCTCGCAATAAAAATCACGGTTCTCCTGATCTTCATGGATATCTTCCTGTAATCCTTCGGCATAGCCCTGAATCAGGGCAATCGGGGTTTTCAGCTCATGGGAAACATTGGCCAAGAACTCCTTACGCATCTCGTCAATCTCATTTTTGTGCTGTAGATCCCGCAGCAGCTCATTGTTGGCACTTTTAAGTTCAGATATGGTTGTTTCCAAGCTCCGGGACAGTTCATTGATGTTTTGTCCCAGCCGGGCAATCTCCGTCTTGCTGCTGCCTTGGTACTTGGCCTCGAAATCCAAGCTGATCATCCGCTGGGAAATATCGGTCAGCTCCTTGATGGGGCCGGTTATCTTCCGGGTGACGGCCAAGATAATCAGCCCGCTCAGCAAAGCCGCCCCGACACCCACGTAGGCCAGAAAGCGGTTTGCCAGTGACACACTGTCCTTGATCCCTTCCAGGGCACTCCGGCACAAGAAATAAGTGCCGTTATCCAGTAACCCCCAGATTTCAACAAATTCTGTACGGGTGTTGTAATCCGGGACGATCCAGATCAGATAATTTTCCTCTTGCGATAGGATCTGATCGGATCGCCGGTTCTGACCGCGGAATATATTATTTAGCAGCTGTTCTGTCATCAGTTCAGCATCCATGAAAACGGTCTTGATAATACTCGCTTCCGCATCTAACACGATGACGCTGATGTTGTATTTCTCACATATCTGTTTTAGCTCTAGGTCAAATTCAGCCGTTTTGATATCACCGCTGCTCGAGGCGCGGTTGAGGCTGTTGTAGGCATCCAGCAAGACCTGCTGTTTGTCGCGGATGTAATACTCTTCCAAGAAAGTATTATTGATAAACCAGCATAGCAGGATCGTTCCGGCCATTAACAGGCAAAATATCAGGGTATATTGTCTATTGATTGAATATTTCATTGTATTCCCCATGTATTTCGCATCCATACAGTTTCTCTGTCTGGGCCAATGTCTCATACTTCAAGCTTATATCCCATCCCCCATATCGTCTTGATGCGGTCGCCCTTATCACCCATCTTGCTGCGTAGCTTCTTGACATGGGTGTCGATCGTCCTAGCATCGCCAAAATAATCATAATCCCATACGCTGTTCAGGATCTTCTCCCGGGACAGGGCAATGCCTTTGTTTTCCAAGAAATAAGTCAACAGTTCAAATTCCTTATAGCTGAGTTCGATTGCCTCGCCGTCTATCCTGACGATGTGCGCGGTCTTGTCGATACTGATTCCGCCGGCTTCGATTACCTCTTCTCCAGCCGACTGGCTGGTGCGGCGCAGGATAGCCTCCACCCTTGCCACCAGGATCTTGGGACTAAAGGGCTTGGCAATGTATTCGTCCACTCCCAGCTGAAATCCCAGCAGTTCATCACGCTCATCGGACCTAGCGGTCAGCATGATGATCGGAACCGATGAAAAGCTGCGTATTTCCCGGCAGACCGACCAACCGTCCAGCTTGGGCATCATAACATCAAGGATCACAAGGGAAAACTCACTGTGCGAAGAATTATTATGTGATAAAAAATAATTCACCGCCTGTTCGCCGTCTTCCGCTTCTGTTACTTCATAACCCTTCTTCACTAGGAAATCCTTGACGAGTTTACGCATCCTGCTTTCGTCATCGACTACCAGAATCTTGATTTTATCCATAGACAGCCCTCCTTCCATATTTCATTGTAACCGTAAAATATGAAAAAACTGTGTCTTTTACTGTTAACGGTATTCACTTTCTTTTTCCCTTAAAACTTGCTCGCGTTCGGTCAGTTCCTGCTCCCATGAAGCATACTTGTCCAAGATAGCTTTTTCATAATTCACGATGGTAGGGTGGTCACTTTGCAGCAGGATGACAAACATGGCTGCCGCCAAAACCAGCAGGATGACGATGACCACGACTGCCGCCTGAAACCGGAAACGGATTTTTTCCAGCGCGGTTTTTTCTCTTTTCCTATTGGATTTGATTTTCTGCTTGGCAACACCAGATTTATCATCGTTATATATCCTTGGATCAAACACTCCGAATAAGGGTATGGGCTGGATCTGTTCCGGCTTGATGCCGGCTTCCGTCATCCGTGTCTGCATATTGCGCAGATAATTCCATCCGACCGGGGTACGGATCAGCTTGTTTTCCAGTACTTTATTATAGACAGCCAGCATGTTCTCCGGCAGCTTGTAATTCATCCGCTTTTCCAGATATTCAATCTTCTGAGTTTCCTGTCTGGCAAGTTCGGCATCAGCTTCGGAAGGAAAGGCAAATCCTTCTACGGTCAGACTGGTTTTATCATTCATTATCATTCATTGCTTTCTCCATATCCTGTAAAAGTGGCGCCGCAAATTTGTCCGGCTAATTATTATAATTACCACTTTTGTCCACTATATCATTAAATATACGGATTAACAAGATTTTTCGAGAATAATTTTATCATGATGAGCAATACTGATTATGTAGTCAGGCATATGAATTTGGATGCGGAAAGGATTGCGTATGGATATCAGAGATAAGGAAAATCATAATAACGAAAACGAAGACAGGAATAACTTTGATCTTTCCAAACTGCCTCTAATGGCTATGGACGAGATCCCTACTCCTAAGGCGGATGCCAAAGAAATCTCGGCCTTGGTCAAGGAAGGCGGTAAAGTTACCGGTTATCAGCTTTCCGACGGCACGGTATTAAATAAAAGCGAAGCTGTTGCCCTTGCCAAGGACGGCGGTATTCAGGGCGTGGGAATTGCCAACCGGAAAGGGAATCAATATCTGAAGTCCCTTCCGGACGAAGAAGAAGGCAATAACCTTGGAAATCTGCCTTCAATATAATTAAAATAACTTAATTATATGGCCAATTAATGCATGGCACTAGGCGCAAACTGCTGTTTGGCCTAGTGCCATATTCTCATGCAATTGGTACATGAATAAGAACCGCTTGAAAAGCGGCTCTTATCCATTCTTATCCATGGAATAGGCGGGAGTCGAACCCGCGTCCAAAGACCCATTCCCTGTCCTTCTACTATCATAGTCGATTATTGCGGGTAACCCCACATTCCCTCCTGTATCAGGAAACCGACACCCCGATACATTCAGTAGCTTCATGATACGCCCTCAGGCGCAAAGCTTAACCTGAGTCGTTTCCTACATCGTCGATGCCCGGTTCTTAATGTGTAGGTGCACTAAGTCGGACAGCTGCCATTAGGCAGCGTATGCTAAATTATCTTCAGCGTTTAATTTATTTTCGCGATTTGACGCATCGCCTGCGGATAGCTTCTCCAGCTGCAAGACCCCTGTCGAAACCTTTACTATCCCTTACATCATTCTATTATAGCAGATTATGCCGTTACAGACAATTCCTGTTTTATCCATCAGCCGCGAATCTTTACTTTCATATCCTTTTCGGCTTCGCGCTGCTGATCCTTCCGGGCGATTGTATGCCGCTTGTCATAAAGCTTCTTGCCCCTTGCCAGACCGATCTCCACCTTAGCGCGCCCGTCTTTGAAATATACCTGCAGGGGGATTAGCGTATAACCTTTTTCGGCAATATTGCCGGTCAGCCGGCGGATCTGCTGCTTATGTAACAGCAGCTTCTTGATCCGCAGCGGATCCTTGTTAAAGATATTGCCTTTTTCATATGGGCTGATATGCATGCCATATACAAACACTTCCCCGCCTTCAATGCGGATATAGGCTTCCTTTACGCTGCATTTTCCCATCCGGAGGGATTTTACCTCGGTGCCGTGAAGAACGATCCCGGCCTCATATTTTTCCTCAATAAAGTAATCATGATAAGCCTTTTTATTATTGGCTACCAGCTTCATGGCTTCTTTGCTCATACTTACTCTTCTTCCTCTTCATAAAGATAAAAATCTATCGTTCTTTCCCATCGGTTGGCATCTTTGACCTTTATCTTAATCTTCTGTCCCAGCCGGAAGGTGCGGCCGGTATCTTTTCCCACCATCTCATAGTTCTGCTCATCATACCGGTAATAATCCCCCGCCAGCGACGCCACATGGATCATGCCTTCAATCGTATTCGGAAGCTCAACATAGATGCCCCAGCCGGTGATGCCCGAGATTACTCCCTCGTAAACTTCTCCGATGCAAGCTTCCATATATTCAGTCTTTTTCAGCTTATCGACTTCCCGCTCGGCTTCATCGGCGCGACGCTCCCTGACCGAGGACTGCTTTGCCACCTCGGCCATGATGAGGCGGTAGTGTTCCATCCGTTCTTCCCTTAAGCGCCCTCTGAGCTGTTCCTTGATGATACGGTGGATCTGCAGATCAGGATAACGGCGGATCGGGGAAGTAAAATGGCAGTAATAAGGGCATGCCAAGCCAAAATGCCCGGTACATTCCGCGGAATACTGCGCCCGCTTCATGCTTCGCAGCGCCAAGCGGCTGATCAAGGCTTCATGAGGGGTTCCCTCGGTCTTCGTCAGCAGCTTCTGAATCTCTTTGGGGTGGACTTCATCTGCCGAATTACTCCCGGAACTAGTTCCCCGCTTGTCGTTTTTTGCCATCCCTAGGTTATCACCGCCATGCTCCTGACTGTTGCTCCTGCCGCGGCGGGATAATTTTAAAGAATAGCCGAAATTGCGGATAAAGATACTCAGCTGCCATATCTTCTCAGGATCGGGATCGTCATGGGTGCGGTATATAAACGGGATTTCCAGCCAGTAAAAATGCTGGGCCACGGTTTCATTGGCAAGCAGCATGAACTCTTCTATGATTTTGGTTGCCGTATCGCTTTCATAAGGTTTTATCTCAATCGGTATGCCCTCCGGGGTTAACCGGATCTTGCTCTCCGGAAAATCAAAATCAATGGAGCCGCGCTTTTTTCTTTTCCTTCTTAAGACTGCCGCCAAGCCTTCCATAGCCTGGAACATCGGGTGAAAATCCTGATATTCCGCGATCCGCTCCGGATTCTTGTCCTCCAGCATCTCCCTGACGGCAGCATATGTCATCCGCTTATCCACCCGGATAACGGTTTCCGCCAGCTCATAATCCAGCACCTCGCCAGCCGGCGATATCAGCATGATACAGCTCAAGGCCAAGCGATCCGTGCCTTCGTTCAGTGAACATATCCCGTTCGACAAGGCATGGGGCAGCATCGGGATGACCCGGTCAACCAGATAAACACTGGTGCCCCGGTTCAGAGCCTCACGGTCAAGGGCGGAGCTTTCCTGCACATAATTGGTCACATCGGCAATGTGCACTCCCAAACGGTAGTTTTCCCCCTCTATGCTCAGGCTGACCGCATCATCAAGATCTTTGGCATCTTCTCCGTCGATGGTCACCATCGTGACGTCCCGCAGATCCCTCCGGCCTTCCCGGTCTGCCTCCGACACTTCTTTGGCGACCCTTGCGGCCTGGTTTATCACTTTTTCCGTAAATTCCTGCGGCAGGTCAAAGGTCTTCACGATGGACAGGATGTCTACGCCCGGGTCATTGACATGTCCTAGGATTTCTATGATCCGTCCCTCCGGGTTGCGCCCTCCGTCACCGTAATCCGTCAGTTCCGCCACCACCTTGTGCCCATCCACGGCACCTTGGGAACGTTCCGCCGGAATAAAAATATCACGTGATATTTTACTGCTGTCGGGGATGACAAAACCGAAGTTCGGCGATTGTTCATAAATGCCCACGACCCGGCTGACGGCACGCTCTACGACCCTGACGACCCTAGCCTCCTGACGCTTCCCCCTAAGCACGTCACCGGCCAATTCTACTTGGACGATGTCCTTATGGAAGGCGCCGTTATTCTGGCCTTCGGGAATAAAAAGATCTTCTTCCCGGCCGGCTATTTCCACAAAGCCAAAACCGCGGGGATTGCTGAGATAGGTTCCCACTAGATCAGCGTCAGCCGATTCCGGCCGGCCGGCTCCGGCCGCCGGCTTTTCGGCGTCATGAACCGGCTGGCTGTATTTACCTCTTTTTGATATCGCCAGCCGGCCCTCTGCCAGCAATTCTTCCAGCACCTGCCTAAGGGCCGGCCGGTCTTCCGGCCGCACCTCAAGGAAAACCGCCAGCTCTTTTTCTTTCATCGGCACATACAGTTCTTCTTTTACCAGCCTGCCGATCAATTCCTTGCGCTGATCAATCTCTTCTCTGTTCATCATTTTCTTGTTTTCATATCCTATACATCTATTTTAATATCTATTATCCAAGTTCCTAAAGATCTAAAAATAAAAAGCACTCCGTTAAAGAGTGCTCTTCGATCCATCCATCTTAAAATACATTAAGATTCAAAACTACCGCAAGGAGCAGGAAGCCTATGGCCAAGTACTTGGTTACCTTGACAAGGGTTCCTTCCATGGAACGCCCTTTATTCTTCCCCCAGTATGACTCGGCCGCACCGCTTATCGAGCCGAGGCCCGCCGATTTCCCCTCTTGCAGCAATACCAGCACTACTAATGCAACGCAGATTATAATGAATATAACCGTCAATATGATTCTAAGTACCGCCATAATTACCTCCATATATCATGAACCATCTAAAACTTTGGTGTCAAGCAGTACTCATTGTAACATATGAATTGCCAAATTACAAGCTGTTTTTCTAAAATCTGCTTCCAATCTGCTTCCAATCTGCTTCCAACCGGCTTTCATCCTGTTTAACGGTGAATGGACATCATATTTTATTAAACGGATCCTTATAACATGATGCGTTCCCCATGTCTTCCTCTATCCGCAGCAGGCGGTTATATTTGGCCACGCGGTCGCTGCGGCAGGGCGCGCCGGTCTTGATCTGGCCGGCATTTACCGCTACTGCCAGGTCAGCTATAAAGGTATCTTCCGTTTCGCCGGAACGGTGGGAAATTACCGCTTTATAGGCATTTTTATGGGCCATCTCAATGGCTTCCATAGTCTCCGTCACAGTGCCGATCTGATTGACCTTGATCAAAATAGCATTGGCTGTCTTGAGCTTGATACCGGCATCCAGACGCTTGGTATTGGTCACAAAGAGGTCGTCACCGACCAGCTGGATCCGGTCTCCCAGCCTAGCGGTCAGCTCCTTCCAGCCATCCCAGTCATCCTCCGCCAGCCCGTCCTCGATGGAGACAATCGGAAAGCGCGCGGCCAGCTCTTCATAATAAGTAATCATCTCCTGGGTATCACGCACGACATCCTGATTCTTTAACCTGCTTTCGCCGGGAAAATGATATTTCTTTGTTTCTTCACGGTACAGCTCACTGGACGCCACATCTAGGGCTATCTTAACATCTTGGCCGGATAGATAGCCGGCTGCCGTTACCGCCGATACGATCAATTCCAGCACCGCCACCGCATCCGGCAGGTCTGGCGCAAAACCGCCTTCATCGCCGACGCCCGTGGACAGGCCCCGGTGCTCCAGGATCTTTTTCAGATGATGATAAATCTCGGCGCATATCCGCAGCCCCTCGCTGAAACTGTCTGCTTTAACCGGCATGATCATAAACTCCTGAAAGTCCACCGTGTTCGCCGCATGCTTGCCACCGTTCAGGATATTCATCATCGGAACCGGCATCAGCCTGGTATGAACGCCGCCCAGATACTGGTACAGCGGAAGCCCGACGGCCTCCGCCGCCGCTCTGGCCACAGCCATAGACACCGCCAGCATCGCATTGGCTCCCAGATTACCCTTGTTGTCAGTTCCGTCCTCAGCAATCATAATCCGGTCAATCTCTTTCTGATTCAAGCCATTCTTCCCCGTGACAGCATCCCGGATCTTGCTGTTGATATTTTTGACAGCCTTTTTAACGCCAAGCCCAAAGTATCTTGTTTCACCGTCACGCAGTTCCACCGCCTCGAACTGCCCGGTACTGGCTCCCGAAGGTACCGCCGCCGTACCGGTGTAACGCTTCCCAGTCACCGAGTCCGTCAGCACGACCTCGGCTTCGGCGGTAGGATTTCCTCTTGAATCCAGTATTTCTCTTCCCTGTACCCGGGTTATCTGCATATATTTATCCATTCTTGACCTCCGTCATCCATGATCATTTTCACTTATATTATTTCCCCAAATCCAATGAATCATGTATATCTAATAAATTAAATAGGTCAAGGTACCCTGTATACGCCTTCTTTATCTTACTATCATCTGGCCATATGAAAATCAAAAACCAGGGGCGGAGGGAAACGAACTAGTAAATGGCCGGTTCAGCCCCGTTTCCGCACATTAAACTTTTCAATAAACACGACAAATTCCTCCTCCGGTATCGGCTTGGAGAAATAATAACCCTGCAGGTAGTCAACCCCCATGGCTTCCAGGTATTCCTTCTGCTCGCGTGTTTCCACGCCCTCGGCGACAATCTTCATGTTCATGCGCTTCACCATCGCTACGGCGCTTCCTAAGACAATCTTGCCTTTATCATCAGCGGCATAGGTAGCCATGTCGATCATTGATTTATCCAGCTTGATCATGTCCAAGGGCAGGTCCATCAGCGAGTCGATATTGGAATATCCGGTTCCGAAATCATCCAAGGAAAAGCGGATGCCGCGTTCATACAGTTCCTGCATGTTTTCCCGCAACCGCCGGGGGGAATTGACCGCCGCCGTCTCCGTCACCTCTAGGTTGATCCGGTTGCTGGAAATACCATATTCCTGCATCATGCCGGATAATTTGTCGGAAAAACTTTCCTGCATGCACTGAATCATCGAGAGATTGATCTCTATATACTGTAAACCCTTGCTCATCAGTTCATTGTCCCTGATAAAGGCAAATACTTTCCGGAAGATGATGTCGCTGATCGGCAGGATCAGCCCGCTCTTTTCGGCAATCGGGATAAATTCGGCCGGCGATATCATCCCCATCTCCGGATCTTCCAGCCTGACAAGGGCTTCCGCGGTGGCGATATTATCCTCGGACACACAGTAAATCGGCTGAAAATACATCTCAAAGCTTTTCTTTTCGATAGCCCGGCGCAAAGCTCCTTCCACGTCGGTCTTGCGCTGTAAGAACTGCATGTCCACCGCCCTAGCATATAGGAACCATTTGTGGCTGGCGTCCAGTGCCCCCAGATAATCGCTGTATGAGTAGACGGTCTCCACATCCTGGGCATCTTCCGGCAGCCGGATTTCAATGATCCTTGCCGTCATGTCGGTCTCCCCGCTCCCGTAGCGCCACTTCTTCATAAACCTTTCATCTAGGGAACGCATGACCTCCGGCACCTGCCCTTCCGCTTCGATCCTGAGCATGATCCCGAACAATTCACTGCCCAGCTGAAATACATTGCGGGAAAACCGCTGATCCAAGTAATCGGCAATCTCTTTCAGGATCTGGTTGGCGGTTTCTACTCCCATGACCTGCTTTAGGACGGGAATGTCTTCTATGAATATCACGATCAGGTGGTTGCTGTGATAGTGGCGGCGGTTGAACAGGAAGCTTTTACGGAAGGCATGGGGATTAAACAGCCCGGTGGTCATATCAAGGTACTCCTCCGGGTTCTGAATATTGACATACAGGATCAGGATCGCGATTGCCAGCCCGAAGACATCCGAGATATGTGCCGGAAATACGAGGCGGAACCAGCCGGGGATACAGACCGCCACGACGGCCAGGCACAACACCGCTTTCAGCTTTGCCGGCAGCAGCTCCTTTAAAAAGGCACCATAAGCCGCAATGTAAACCAGATAAATAAAAAACATCAGATATATGACATAGCGGTAATCACCCGCATGATACTGCCCGTTCTGATCATAATAAAAAACCATGCCGGTAAAAGGATTGGTAATCAGCATGATACACGGCAGGATGACCGGCACCGTCAGGCATATCTTGGTCAGCAGCCGCTCTTGGCTGAAAGCACGGTCGGTAAGTGCCATTACATATAAGCCGAAGACTAGGATGGTAAATAGTTCCAAGGCATAAAACATGTAGTTGTTCAGATAGCCTGCCCATAACGGTATGTCCTCCGGATACATTATGCCCAGCACATTGGAGATGTCGGTTGCCGCGACCAGCAAGGCCATGCATAACAAGGTCGTATACAGGCGGTTCTGCATGCTTTTCAGTCTTTTTTTGGAAAGATAGGTGATCAGGACTACCGTCATCAGAATGATGGAGCAGATGTTGTATGCCAAGTTAAAGGTGTTGATATGAAGCATTGTTACCCTCCTAGTTTGCGGTGATATTTGGGGCTATACCGGTCTTCTAATAATAACATTTTTTGCGATAAAATACAAATATTTTGACATTATTTGCTATTCGGAAGGAATATTGCTATACTTGTCTATATCAGGAGGCTAGGCCAATGAAACTTATTGATTATTTGATTTCAGGAAGCATTACTTTACTTTTTACCGTACTGGTTTTGTTCCATATCGGGAATACGGAAGCACCGGAAAGCTTCTATACGGCAACCCGCGCAAACTGTGATATTATCCTTGACTTGGGTGAGAACACCCAGGTCAGCCATATTTATATATACCTGGGACATCTAAATACCCGCTCCTTTACGGTTTCCACTTATAATGTGAACACCAATATGTGGGATCTGCTGAACAGTTCCGCGGCTGCCGAATCGGTTTTTGACTGGAACCGGATCGACATTGCCTATGACATACATTATCTGGGGCTGGTAGCCATCGATGACGAAGCCGTACTCGGCGAAATAGTGATCATTGATGACAGCGGTTCGGCCGTCCGGCCGGTAAACGCATCGAACTATCCGGCACTGTTCGATGAGCAGGACACTTTTGTCTCCCCGCCGACTTATTGGTCCGGATCAATGTTTGACGAAGTATATCATGGCCGGACTGCCTATGAATTTATCCACGGCCTGACCACTTATGAGACCACTCATCCGCCGCTGGGGAAAACCCTAATTTCACTGGGCATCCGGCTGTTCGGCATGACCCCCTTCGGCTGGCGGTTTATTCCCGCTTTATTTGGCATCCTGATGATCCCGCTGATCTATCTGTTCGGCAAGCTGCTTTTTGACAATAAACTGGCAGCGGCCGCCGTTACCGTGCTGCTGGCCGCCGACTGTATGCATTATACCCTTTCCCGGATTGCTACCATCGATATATTCGCGGCTTTCTTTATCTTGCTGATGTATTACTTGCTCTTGCGGTACTTTTTAACCGATATGAAGAAGCTGCCCGGGAATCCTTATCTTCCTCTGGGCTTGTGCGGCATCGCCATGGGTCTTGGCGTTGCTGTCAAATGGACCGGCATCTATGCCGGAATCGGGCTTGCGCTGCTCTTCTTCTGGTATCTGATCAACCATGTCCCGCCCAAGGAGAAGCTGCTTAAGCTGCTAGGATTCTGCCTGCTTTTCTTCTGTCTCATCCCGGCCGGCATCTATCTGCTTTCTTATCTGCCGTTCGTCGATGGCTGGGGACGTGACAACCTTTTCTTAGTCGCATGGGAAAACACAAAATATATCCTGTCTTACCATTCCGAACTGGTGGCGGATCATTACTATTCCTCACCCTTTTATGAATGGCCGTATATCCACATGCCGCTTTTATATGCTACCGATATGGTCAGCAGCACGATGGTCAGTTCGGTCAGTTGCATGGGCAATCCGGCCATTTGGTGGTTCGGGATTCCCTGTATCCTGTTTGCCATGTACCGGTGGCTGGTAAAGCAGGATAACACCGCCGGCTTTCTGGTAATCGCTTATCTGGTACAGTATGTTCCGTGGTTTTTCGTCGGCAGGATAACCTTTATCTATCATTATTTCCCATCTTCCTTATTCATGATCCTGCTGATCGGCGATGCGCTGAACCGGTTTGCCCGGCTGAAGCCTTGGTGCGTCAAGGCTGTCTACGGCTATCTGTCCGTCGCCGTCCTCACGTTCCTAGTCTTTTTCCCGGTCATCTCCGGCATCCCGGCTGACTGGGACTATGAATTCAGCCTCCGCCTGCTAAATGACTGGATCCTTGTCCTTTAGGCTTTGGGCTTAAGCCGTTCTACCTTCCTAGTCTGTTTATGGAAGTCTAGCCCTACGGCTATCAGCAAAGCCAGCTGCAGCAAGGCATGCTGCAGCGGCGGGATTCCCTCCATTCCAAACAGATAGGGCATGTAGGCGATCAGAGAACTGATGATCAGACCTGCCGCCGCCGGTATCATGCGGGGGCGGAGAATGGCATAAACAACCGCCGTCACATCAATCAGCAGGCCGTACCGCTCATGCATATGTGGCAGGCAGTATACTATGATGCCGACACTTAATAAAGCCGTCGTAACCATCAGTTCCCCGTCCATCCTGACTTTCTTTCCATATAGATAATAGGCCAGACAGCCTAAAAGCAGAATAACCGCGAATATACCCGTCCTGCCCAGTCCTTCGATAATATACCCGCTGCCATAGGTCTGCCCGAAAAAGGCATAGATATTGGGGTAATTGAGGGTCAGCCAAGGATAATAGTTCGTCTGTTCCAAGTAAACTCCGATCGCCTTCCATATGTTCCGTCCCATCAGGATGCCGGGCACCGCCAATACCAGATAAGGGATGGGTAACAGCAAGAAATCCGGCAGTCTCACTTCCCGCTTTTTGCCGTCCGCCAGAACAAGCGGGCACAGCCAGACGATGACATAAAGCGGCAGGATGAAAAGCGCCTGCAGCTTAAAAGCCAAGCCGGCGGCTGTCATCAGCAATGCCCGGCTACTGTGTCCTCTGCATAGATAATAGATACCATAAAGCAGGAAAGTAATATAAATCATGTCACACTGGCACCAGAAGGCTCCGTTCAGGACTACAGTCGGAGCCAGCAGCAGCCCGCCCATTCCCAGTATCGCCTTATGGGTGTTGTGTGTCACCTGGTACAGGATCAGGAAGACGGCAATGGAAGCCATATAATCAAAGAAAACCGATACCGACTTTAACAGATAAAGCGGATCGGCGTCAATATAAGATAAAAGGCTCATGATAATCATGTAGGCGGCGGAATAATTGGATATCTCATGCCCAAGCGAAGGCAGGCCGCCATGGTACCTGATCGCTTTCATCCAGTCATCTAAAAAGCCGCTATAATCCCCGGAGACATGCGGAAACAAGGGCAGCCTGATCAGCAGGGCAAACGTCAAGAGACATATGATGAAGGTGATATCGAAAACCGTGAACGTTACCCCTTTAACCGTTATCTTCTTTTGAAATATCCTGTCGGTCAACCGTTCCATATCTGCTCCCATGATTCCTCCCGCTAACTTCAGCTATTATGTTCTGCCTGATATATCGTCTACCTGCATAAGCCTAAACTATTCTGCTGTCATATCAGTATAGCAAAAAAACCGCCGGATAGAAAGCGGTTTTTATCTTTGACAATCTCGTTTTTAGCCAATGCGGCCAAGCTTCGGCCGCAAAGCAGGGAGCCTGGAACGGTTAAGGCACCATAATATTAGGATGGGCACTTCCGCCCGCCGCCGCATATGAGGTATCGCCGCCGCCTGTACTGTCAGTTTGGGAAATCGATACTTTCACCTCATTCGTTGCCGTTACTTCAACTAGAATATATGAAGCTGTAGAATGGGATGATTTTATCCGTTCTAACAGTAATGCATCTATTGCCATCGTCGTTGTTAAATCCGAATCACTAGCCATTATATTCGCTATCGCCGTACCATCAATTCCCAATATCTCATTCATGATCGCAAACATTGTGGGACATGAGGCTAAACCCTTTGAATACTCATTTCCTCTGTCGGTTTCCGGACTAAGCGGCACTCCGGCTATGTGTCTGGTTTTATAGCTAGATATTTCATTCGCAGGTACCAAAGGATCCGTAAGCGCCAGCGTAACTGCGGTTCTGACAGACTCACATAGCTGATAATCTGCCGATATTCTGGTCCTTTCCACATATCTGAGGAGATTGGGCGCGATTATCCCAATCAGGATAGCCATGATTGCAATTACAATAATTAACTCTATCAAGGAGAACCCTTGATTATTCAACTCTTTTTGCCTTTGCATATCTTGTCCCTTCTTCCTTTGTTATTAATATTTACTTGCAGCTCCCATATCAAAAAGTACTATTATTTTTATTAATAGTATATAAAACAGCTAATGAAATGTCAAGCTGAACTGTCAAATTTTACTAACAGTTCAGCCTGACTTATTTTATCCGCCCAGCACGATGTCCTGAGTGTCCGTCACTCCGTATATTTGGTTGCTTCTTCGACAAATCCGGGCACCTGCCCGGCCAGCAGACAATAACTATAGCTGCTATAGCCATCTTGATAGGGGTTGGTGCCCGGTTTAAAAAACACCTGCACCTCATATGACTTATCAAACAACTTATCATGCCACCAGGAATAGGACATCGGATACAGTGCCTGCGATATTGCTGCCACCTCTTCCGGTGAGTCAAAGCTGGCTGTAACCGTTAAGTGATTCCCCACATACACCGAATCATAATAATAATCGCCGCCGCTGTCACGATAGACCGCATCATCATCCGCATCAGCCGGATAATTATAATTATAATTGGTAACCACAATCCGTGCCACATCTTCCGGGTTAAGCACTTCATCCCCCATGAAGCCCATATCTTTTAAACAGGCTATTGTCTGGACGCAGTCAGCGTATATGGTGATGTTAAAAGAGTAACTGGAATACGAATTGCGGTATGAGCCTGCGTTATAATCCTGCCGGTTATCTATCACCAGCCGGCCGACCGTAAGTTCATTGGTCATATCCGTAAAGTTAATGAATTCCAGGTCACGCCGATAAGCCTCTATCAGCCTGGCGACTTCTTCTTCCGGTATGGCATGGGTGTAGGCTCCCAGACTATACTGGACGAACATATCAACCTGGTCATTGCCGGCGAGCCATTCATCAAAATAGTCGGCCTCAACCATAAATGCGCCTTTTCTAAACTCAGCACTGCTGACGATCCGATTGAGAATCTCACCCGTTTCCGGATTGTCATGATCAATCCAGATCAATCTTTCCACTTCGCGCCCGTTTTTAAGCCGGTACCGGACAGTATAGTTTTGATCAACGGTTTCGTATACGGCTTCCATACTTACGCCTGGTACATTGTCAGGCTGTATTTCAGCCAGACGCAGGACCGCCTCTACATCGGTCAGGAACATATGGTCGGCGACATATTCATACTCACTCTGAGTCCTATAATCTTTATCAAAATACCATTCATCAGTTCCTAAAGTGACCGCAAAGCTTTCCACTTCATCAGGCTCAGGAAGATAAGCGTCATATTGCAGCATGTCATACCGGAAGCCAAGGTACAGCAATACTGCCAGCCCGATGCTTAACAGGATATGTTTTTTCCGGCGGAGACAGGCTTTAATATCAAATTCATAAACCACTTCAATAAAAGCGCAGCCAATGGCCGATGCCGCCACAAGGGTAAACGCGATAAACCAAGGACTGCCGGGGGCATCAGAAGCCCGGCCTAAAATAGTATAGCCATAGCCTGAAATCATATCCTGTATCAGGATCGCTGCCGCCAAAGCAGCCGGAACTGTTAAGGCAACCTTGACGACCGGCTTGGTGACCGCAAATGTCATAGCCCTGCCCGCCGCTTCCGACGGCCGTTTCTGATACAAAAGATAAGCGACGGCTAAAAACATGATGGCCATAAGCAGCAGGCTTCCCGCCGGTGCGGCAATGCCAGCCCAGCTCAAGTTATCATATTGAAAATATGTCCAATATGGCGACAGCCACATCTGCTGCATATCCCGGCCCAAGCCGTAGTTCGGATACTTATTAAAGAAAGTCGTCATATACATCCGCAACAGCAGCCGGAATCCATATTCATAGGCCTGTAAGACCAAGACCGCAAATAGTGTAATCACGATATGGCCGGTCAGCATTACGGCAATGACCGTCAGATTATACAGACTGATATATAAAATCAGGGTCGATGCATAAATCATGCATATCTTGTTAAACATTGCCGCGTTCATCAGTCCCTGTGTCGCTGCGACCAAGATACCGCCCAAGATAGCCGTCAGGCTGGGAATCAGGTAAATCAGGATGCCGTTCAGCCAGATAACAACAAATCTCCGACTCTTTTTCACCGGCAGACTGTGATAAAGATCTACCTGCTTCCTGCTATACAAATAGGCAAAACCTTGGATGGCACCCAAAACAGCCAAAACGGAAGCTGCCAGACAGAGAAAGCTATTCGACGCCAAAAATCCGGCCACAACATCCATCAAGACCTGCCGCTTATCCTGGTCGCTCAGCTGACGGCTCAGTTCAGCGCCGCCCAGATAATTGTTTTCGCTGATAATCGTCAGCGCGCTGCCGGCTACATAGTAAAGCAGGAAAACCAGCCATGAGACCAGCCAGAGCCAGACCCTTCTTTTATTATTTTCCTTCAAGTCAACCCAGAATGAGTTTTTTGATGTCATAACCAGCCACCTCCGTTTCACTGATAAATATCTCTTCTAAAGAAAGCGGTATGGACTCAAAGAATACGGTGCTGACAGTGGCAAACACCGCCATGACCTCCTCTCTGCTGCCGCGTACCGTCAATACGCTGAGGGAACCTCTTTTTTCGTTCCTCATGATATTCAGACCCTCCAACGCCCTGACTTCATCCTCGGCGCTGGCAAAAACACACTGGATCTTCTGGATGTTATACTTGATGTCTTCCATATCCCGGGACAGCAGGACGCCGCCTTTATGCAGGAGCCCCACATGATCACAGATATCCTCCAGCTCCCGCAGATTGTGGGAAGCTACGATGGGAGTCAGACCCCGCTTTTCCATCTCGCTGGCAAAGATGCTTTTCGCCCCTTGGCGCATCACCGGATCCAAGCCGTCAAAAGTCTCGTCGCAAAGCAAGTACTTGGTGCCGGAACAGATGCCGCAGATAAGCGCCAGCTGCTTTTTCATGCCCTTGGAATACGTATTGATCCTTCGCTTCTTGTCCAGCTGGAAATGGCTCAGATACGTATAAAAATCGGTCCGCATAAACTGATCAAAAACACTGCTGTAGAACTGCTCCATATCCGCGGCCGTACTGTTGGGGAAAAAGTATGGTTCGTCGGCAATAAAAAATATTTTCTTCTTTACGTCTACATTGTCATAAACCGGCAGACTGTCTACGATGATTTCTCCGCTGTCGGCCTTTAATACGCCTGCCAGCATCCTCAGGATCGTGCTTTTCCCTGCCCCGTTGGTGCCGATCAGGCCAAATACTATGTTCTCTTTCATGGTGATACTGATATTATCCACTGCCTTGATTCTGTCAAACGACTTGCTGATATTCCTTATTTCAATCATTCTTTCCTCCCATCCGCCATAAAGTCAAACAGCTCTTCCCGAGGAATGCCAATCTCGGCTGCTTCCTGGCATATATTCTGTATCTGTGTGCGGATTTCTGCTTTTTTCTTTTCCAATAGCTTATCATTGTAGGCAACAAAATTGCCTCTGCCCTTGACGGCATAGATAAAGCCCTGGCGTTCCAGCTCGGCATAGGCTTTCTGGATGGTGTTGGGATTGATGGACAGCTCCATGGCCAGCGACCTGACTGAAGGCATCTGTTCGTCAGTCTTTAAGATGCCGCGCAGGATCAACTGCTGGAACCTATCCACTATCTGTTCATAGATAGGCCTGGTATCCTTATAGTCTATGATTATCATGTGGCTCCTTTCTGTTAGTAATGTCTACGGCGCAAGACTTCGAAGCTTCGTCTCAGCGTGTACTATTACTCTTAATACACCGATAGTAACATGTTCCTGCAATGCCGTCAACCGTAACCGCCATATTAATTAAATCTTAATACTTCCTAGCATTACTAAAGACCGAGAAGGGTAAAAATCGGACGGATTATCATGGGCATAAAGATCGCCGGGACGTAATTCATCACGCGCAGCTTGGTAATGCCGAGCATGTTTAATGCCAGCCCCATGATGATCACGGAACCGACACAGGTCATCTCATTGATCACCGAATCCGTAAGAAAAGGGGCGACCCACTGCGAAAGGAGCGTAATGCTGCCTTGGTAGAGAAATACAAAACCGGCCGCAAACATAACACCGATGCCCAAGGTGGAAGCAAAGATGGCGGCGGCCACAAAATCAAGCATTGATTTATTATAAAGCATTTCATGGACTCCCTGCAGACCGCTCTGCAGCGAGCCGACGATGGCCAAAGCTCCGACACAGAACAACAGGCTTGCCGTTACAAAGCCTTCGGCAATAGAGGCGCGGCCGGTGCCTTGGCCGGCAAAACGGCTTTCCAGACGCTTCCCGAGGCGGTTGATCTTGTCCTCTAGGTCAAGGGCTTCGCCGATGACGGTACCGATGACAATGGACAGGATCAGAATCAGTGTATTTTCCCCTTGCAACGAACCGCTGATGCCGAGGAAAAGGGTACAGAGCCCCAGACCTTTCATCAAGGCATCAGCCATTTTCTCGGGCAGTCCTTTTTTAAGTAGCATACCGATGGCGGCACCGATGACGACCGCCCCCGTATTTACTATCGTTCCAAGCATGTTTCCTCCCATGCGTAGCTTGTATAGCTGATGCTACAGTTTCTTTAGCAAGAGTGATTTAGTAAGAGTGATTTTCCGGTCATTTCCGGCGGCTGTTCTTTTCCCAGCATCTGAATGACGGTGGGAATGATGTCAGCCAGGCAACCGCCTTCCCGCAAGACATAAGCAGGGTCGTAGTTGACTAAGATGAAAGGGACCGGATTGGTCGTATGGGCGGTAAATGGCTCGCCGGTCACATAATCAACCAGCTGTTCCGCATTGCCATGGTCGGCGCAGATGAACATGGCGCCGCCGGTCTCCCTGACCGCCTCTACCGCTCTGCCGATACACTGATCCACTGCTTCTACCGCTTTGACGGCGGCCGCTTCCACGCCGGTATGGCCGACCATATCCGGATTGGCAAAATTAATGACGATAACGTCGTAAAGGTCGGCTTTAATGGCCTCGACCAGCTTATCGCATACCTCATAAGCGCTCATCTGTGGCTTCAGGTCATAAGTAGGAACATCTTTGGGAGAATTGACCAGAATACGGGTTTCTCCCTTATTAGGCTCTTCTATGCCGCCGTTAAAGAAAAAGGTGACATGGGCGTATTTTTCCGTTTCGGCGATCCTGGCCTGCGTCATACCGTTAGCCGCCAGCCATTCCCCAAAGGTATTGGTGATGCCAATCTTGTGGAAAGCCACCTCTTTATTCGGTATCGTCGGATCATAATCCGCAAAGCAGACATAGGTGATGTCAAGGCGGCGCCCGCGTTCAAAACCCTTAAAATCATCATCACAGAAGCTTCTCGTAATTTCCCTGGCACGGTCGGGACGGAAGTTATAGAAAATAACCGCATCCTGATCCTTGATGAGAGCAACCGGACGGTCGTCTTGTAGCACTACTGTAGGTTTCACGAATTCATCGGTTTCGCCCCGGTCATAGGAAGCCTGGATGCCTGCCGGACCGCTTTCAGCCGTCAGACCCTCGCCTTTGGTCAGGGCATCATAGGCGATCTTGACCCGGTCATAATTATTATCCCGGTCCATTGCATAGTAACGTCCCATCACACTGGCCACCTGACCCGTTCCGATTTCGCGCATCTTAGCTTCCAGTTCTTCCACATAATCCTTCCCGCTAGACGGCGGGGTGTCCCGTCCGTCCAGAAAGCAGTGGACATAAACTTTCGACAGGCCGTTTCTTTTCGCCAGCTCCAACAGCCCATATATATGCGTATTGTGGCTGTGCACGCCGCCATCCGACACCAAGCCGAATAAATGAAGCGCCGAATCCTTTTCCTTACACATATTAACTGCTTTGAGCAGCGCCGAATTGTCAAAAAAAGTACCGTCCGCTATCTCTTTGGTGATACGGGTCAGTTCCTGATAAACAATCCGCCCGGCGCCGATATTCAGATGTCCGACCTCAGAATTACCCATCTGGCCTTCCGGCAGGCCGACTGCCATACCGCTGGCATTCCCCCGCACAAAGGGGCAGGTTGCCATCAGCTCGTCCATCACCGGGGTGTTGGCTTCAGCCACCGCATTGCCCTTGGTTTTTTCATTCAGTCCGTATCCATCCAATATCATTAACACAGTCGGTTTTTTCATCTTGTCTTTCCTTTCAGGATCAGCCGGCAATATGCCGCCGCAATTTGCTTTCTTACGAATTATACACGCTTTCCGCGGAATACGCAAGCCACAACCTGCGGACATTCTACCGTAATCTTTGCCATCGTTACTGTTCACTGCCTAGCCGGAGTGCATTAAATGGCTGCTCCACATAACTTGCCATCAGCTGACTGGCTTAAGCGGTCAATTCATCCAAAAATTCTATTGACAAACTATGAAATGTGGCGTATCTTATTTTTGTACCCATCAACAGAGTCAAGAAGGAGGCCAGAGGCTATGTCAAGCGGACAAGTTTTTTTATACGGTTCATATTTCCCCAAAACATACCCCACGCATAGAAGCAGAATTACCTCCCGGATTCCGCATTACTGATACGGTCACCTGTTTATAGGAACAGATATCGATACAAGTCGCATGAAATCCGCTGTGGTATGCCATAGTGGTTTTTTATTACAAAATTTTGTGTAGTTTTATGTCTACGTCGCGCAAGACAGGAGTGCCTAACATATGAAAAAGCTATCCGCTTATATCTATCAATTTAAATTTGCCTATCTGCTGGCCATCCTGGCCATGCTGATCGCCGTATCGCTTGATATGCTCTCGCCGCAGTTAATCAGACATATCATCGATGACGTTATCGTCGGCGGCGAAACCGACAAGCTGGGGCCGCTGTTGTTTGGACTGCTGGCCGTGGGGCTGGGGCGTTTTATTTTCCAGTACACGAAGGAATATACCTTCGACGCGGTAAGCGCCCATATTTCTTCTGATATGCGTAAAAACCTGTTTCAACACATCCAGACCTTAAGTGCCGACTTTTTTGACAAGACCGGGACAGGCGAGCTGATGTCGCGGGTCAAGGATGATATCGACCGGATCTGGGATGGTTTGTCCTTTGTCGGCATGCTCATCATCGAAGTAGTGGTACATACCTCTATCGTGCTGTTTAGTATGTACAGCCTGAACTGGAAGCTGGCGCTGCTGCCGACAGCCTGCATGGCGCTGGCGGCTTTTATCGCCGTCACCATGGAACGGAAGCTGGGCAGCATTTACGAAGACATCAGTGAGCAGAATGTGGTTCTCAATACCGTGGCGGAAGAAAACCTGACGGGAGTCAGGACGGTGAAGTCATTTGCCCGGGAAAAACATGAAATCGGGAAATTCCTCTCACATAATAAGCGTTACTATGAGCTGAACATGCGGCAGTCGAAAGTGTTTATCAAGTATTACCCCTTTATCTCCTTGATCACCAAGCTGCTGCCAGTGACCGTTCTGATGCTGGGAGGCTATCTGGTCATTGAGGACGGGATGACCTTGGGAACGCTGGGTGCTTTTGTCGAATACTCCTCGAATATCGTATGGCCGATGGAAATGATCGGCTGGCTGACCAACAGTATCTCCTCCGCTTTTGCTTCCAATAAGAAGATACGGCAGATTTACGACGTGAAGCCTACGATAACAGAAAGCGAACATCCGATAGCGGTTGAGCCGGTGAAAGGCAAGATCACCTTTTCCCACGTCAGTTTCCACAAGGAGGACATGCATGAGATCCTCCACGACATTTCCTTTACCGTGGAAGCGGGCCGGACCATCGGCATCATGGGGGCGACCGGGGCAGGGAAAAGCTCTATCGTCCATCTGCTCCAGCGGTACTATGACGCCACCGGCGGCAATATCTTCGTCGATGACATCAATATCCGGGACATGTATCTTAATCAGCTACGCGGCGCGGTTTCCATGGTAATGCAGGATGTCTTTCTGTTTTCCGATACGGTGGTCGAAAATGTCCGGCTGGGAAAACGGAACACGGTCGGCTTGGCGGCCGTAAAAAAGGCTTCCCGCGACGCCCAAGCCGGCAGTTTTATTGAAAAACTGGATAACCAGTATGAAACTGTCATCGGCGAGCGCGGCGTGGGTCTTTCCGGGGGACAGAAGCAGCGGATTACGATTGCCCGGGCACTGGCTAAGAAAAACCCGATCCTAGTGCTGGATGACTCTACTTCTGCCCTGGACATGGAAACGGAGCTGCTGATCCAGGAGACCCTGCGCATGCTGCCTGATACCACTAAGATCATCATCGGGCACCGGATCAGCGCGGTTCGGCACGCCGACGAGATTCTTTATCTGAATCAGGGGCGGATCGCCGAACGCGGTACCCATGCGACACTGATGGAACAAAAGGGGCTCTATTACGAGACATATCTGGCCCAGTACGGCGAGCCGGAGACGGTGAAACCGTGAGGCGGCCAAACTCATTGGAACCAATTACATACAATTATTATATGAAAAGAAGGTGGTGTCTGTATGCCTGTTAATGCGATAAAAGATGATGAACAGACCGTTGAGGTCGCTAAATCTGTTACCCTGCTGCGGCTGTTGACTTATTTGCTGGCCTATAAAAAAGAAATCATTATCGTCCTGTTCATCATGGCTTATATTGTTTTTGTGTCACTGATCAATCCGCTGATCCTAGAAACCGCTATTGACGACTATATCCGGCCGGGTAATTTAAGCGGGCTCTTCGGCTTGCTCGGCGTTTCGTTAGCGCTTAATGTCACGATGGTAGCCGGCATCCGCATCCGCATGGGCATGATGGCCAAAGTCTGTAACAAAGTGCTGCTGACGGTCAGGCAGGAACTCTATACACATATCCAGACTCTGGATTTTCATTTTTTTGACAGCCGCCCGACCGGCAAGATCTTGGCCAGGATCATCGGGGATATCAATTCATTAAAAGACGTACTGCAGAATTCGGTGATTTCACTGATTCCGGACTTTATCAGTGTTTCCGCCGTGGTGGTGATCATGTTCATTAAGAACCCGCTGCTGGCGGCGGCTTCCTTATGCACACTGCCGGTCATGATAGTCGGTATGTGGCTGATCCAGGTCTATTCCCATAAACGCTGGCAGCTACACCGGAAAAAGTCCTCCAACTTAAACGCCTTTTTGCATGAGGATCTGTCCGGCATCCGGATCATCCAAAGCTTTAGCGCGGAAGGTGAGACCCGCAGCGACTTCCGTCAGCTGGCAGACGAGCACCGTGATTCTTTTATCCGGGCGATCCGGCTTAATGACGCCTTCGGCTCGGTCATCGACATCTGCTGGGCCGTGGGACTGATAGCTCTATACTTCGTGGGGATCCAAATCATCGGGACCGATAAGGTTTCCCTCGGTACTTTCATTGCCTTCGGTACTTATATTTCCATGTTCTGGCATCCGATCATGAATCTGAGTAATTTCTATAACCAGCTGATCACCAATATGGCCGGGGCGGAACGAATCTTTGAGATCATGGACACGCCGCCGGAAATCACTGACGGCACCGCTGTGTCCGAGCTGCCTCCGGTCACCGGAACCGTTGACTTCCGGGATGTGAGTTTTTCTTATGATGACGAGACGATCGTCCTAGATCATGTCAGCTTTACTGTCCAGCCAGGAGAAACGATTGCCTTGGTAGGCCCCACGGGTGCGGGTAAAACCACGGTCGTCAACCTGATCAGCCGGTTTTATGATGTCCAGGAAGGCCAGGTATGTATTGACGGCACCGATGTGAAGAAAGTCACCATAGAGAGCCTGCGGCGGCAGATGGGGATCATGACGCAGGATAACTTCCTTTTTTCCGACACGATAAAGGAAAACATCCGTTACGGCAAGCTGGATGCCACCGACGAGGAAATCATGGCCGCCGCGAAAGCAGTAAGAGCCCATGACTTTATTATACAGCTGGACCAAGGTTATGACACGGTTTTGTCGGAGCGTGGCGGTGGCCTTTCCATCGGCCAGAAACAGCTGCTGGCTTTTGCCCGTACCATGGTCTCCCAGCCGCGGATCCTGATCCTTGACGAAGCGACCTCCAGCATCGACACTCAGACCGAACTGCTGATACAAGAGGGGATCGAGTCGCTGCTAAAGGGACGCACTTCATTCGTGATCGCCCACCGGCTCTCAACGATCAAGCGTGCCGACCGTATCTTTGTCATTGATGAGGGAAAGATCGTGGAAGAAGGCAGCCATGATCAGCTGATGGCACAGCAAGGGATGTATTATAATCTTCATAAGGCGCAGATGGAATAGCGCAAATATATATAACAAATGAGAAAAAATCTCGCGGGCGAGATTTTTTCTTGCTTTAAATATCAGTAATATACTCTCTATAATAACAACAAATATCAACAACAAATATCATCAACAATTATCAACAACAAATATCAACAACAAATATCAACAACAAGAATCAACGATAAAAACTGCGCTCTTTACTATCATATCCGCTCTTTTTCCTAGATAGCTGCGGCCTTGCCCCTTTGGGCGCAACGGCACTGTCGCCTGGTTTCCCATCCCATTTGTTTTTTGCCTTAAAATCATATTTTTCGTCATATTTTTTGTTATTTCTTGAAGTCTTATAGCTACTCTCTTGATAACTGCTCTTATAACTCGTGTTTTTACCAGAACCATAACTGCTGTTGCTTCTGTTACTGCCGTACTTATTGCTACTGTATTTATCGCCATTATATTTATTGCGGTTTTTACCGCCTCTGTCAAATATGGGCTTCTCTTCTTTGATTTCCTGAAGTTCTTCGCCCATCTTCATTTTCATAAACGCCGCCGCCAGCTCTATCGCCGTAAACCCGTAGGCTTCCATGGCTTTGCCTATTTCCGCGACGCAGAAATCTAGGTTCTGGCTTTCCATTGCCTCTCTGGCTTCGCCGATGATATTTTCTGATTTTACCGAGGTAATATCGGCTACGGAAGGGACAGTACGCTCCTTGATACGGGTATGGCACAGCCGCTCGATATCCCGGATCTTATATATTTCCCGACCGCTGACCAGCGTAAAGGAACGGCCTTTCTTGCCCGCGCGGCCGGTACGGCCGATCCGGTGGACATAATATTCAATATCTTCCGGGACGTCATAGTTAAATACGGCATCTACCCCGCTGACATCAATCCCTCTGGCCGCGACATCGGTGGCGATCAGGATCTGGCATTTGCCGCCGCGGAACAGGTTCATAACGGTATCGCGCTGATATTGTGACAAGTCTCCGTGCAGACCTTCCGCTTGATAGGAGCGCCCTTTTAGCTGCTCTGCCAGTTCGTCCACCATTTTCTTGGTGTTACAGAAAATCAGGGCACGCTTAGGCTGATAATAATCCATCAGGCGGCAGAGCACTTCCTGCTTATCCTTACGCTGAACCCGGTAAAATGCCTGTTTTACCAGATCAATCGTAATCTCTTTAGGGGTTACTCTGATATATTGGGCATCCTTTTGATAAGTATGGGTAATATCAAGGATGGCCTGCGGCATAGTGGCGGAAAAAAGCGCCATCTGATGTTCTTCCGGCATGTCAGCCAAGATAGTTTCGATATCTTCGCGAAATCCCATGTTCAGCATTTCATCAGCTTCGTCTAGGACGATCATCTTGATTGCCCCGGTTTTGATCGTATGGCGCCTCATATGATCCATGACCCGCCCCGGCGTGCCGACGACGATCTGCACCCCCTGGCTCAAAGCCTTGATCTGCCGGGAAATGTCCTGGCCGCCATAAATCGGCAGGACTTTGATGCCATGCATATATTTGGCCAGCCGGCGGATTTCTTCTGACGCCTGCACGGCCAGTTCCCTGGTCGGACAGAGCACGATTGCCTGCAGCTGGCGGTTATCAGGAGCTACCGACTGGATCATAGGAATGCCGAAAGCGGCCGTCTTGCCGGTTCCCGTCTGAGCTTGCCCTATTATATCCCTGCCTTCCAGAAGGATCGGGATTGCCTGTTCCTGGATCGGAGTCATGGCTTCAAACCCCATACCCTCTACGGCCTTTAAGATTCTTTCATCTACAGCCGACTGCCAGTTGCTGGTTGTGCTTTCACTTATTGTCTCGTTGCTTTCTACTGATTCAGCCGCATCTTTTGATATAATTTCCATTTTCTTTTCCATTCTTCCTTTATAAAATAATCTATCAATGTGTTACTTCTATATATCTATTATCTATTATCTATTATCTATTATCTTATCTATTATCTATCATCTGCTTCTATTACGCTTCCTCACATCAATCAGGCTCTTCATTATAAAAGACAACACTCGCATTAATAGTGCTGCCTCATCATCTACGACTTGATAAGTATATATTGCTTTTTATAATAAGTCAAGGATTTTCACATGACATTTGCGTGAGATTTGTTTTCACTGTAACCTATTTCCCAAAGTAAAGGCCTCATACCGTTAGAAACATCCAGTTGGAATACCGAATCGTCATAAGCAAACATAACGATGACCACTTAAGCATCATTCTCATCATTTTTGCGCTTTTTAGTCTTACCCTTTTTCTCATGAAGAAATTCTTGGATGATATACCGGGGCCTAGCCTTAGTCTCCAGATATATCTTGCCAATATATTCACCCACTACCCCTAAAGAAAGCAAGATCAAGCCGCCGATCGCCCAGAGTGAGCCCATAAGGGTAGTCCAGCCGACAATAGTTGCGCCTTCGAAATATCTTACCACGCTGTAAACCATCATCCCGACGCTGATAAGAAAAATCAAAAAACCCAAGACTGTAATCATCCGTATCGGCCTGATGCTTAAAGAAGTGATCCCTTCAATTGCAAACGCAATCATTTTCCGCAGCGGATATTTGCTTTTGCCGGCAAAACGTTCGCCGCGCTCGTAGTAAACCACTGCGGTGTTATAGCCGACCATCGGTATGATGCCCCGCAAAAACAGGTTTACTTCTTGAAATTCCGCCAGCCCGTCAAGAGCCCGCCGGCTCATCAGACGGTAGTCCGCATGATTAAAAACCGTATTAGCGCCCATCCGGTTCATAAGCCGGTAAAAGCTTTCCGCGGTTGCCTTTTTGAAAAATCTGTCTTTGGCGCGGCTGTCCCTTACCCCGTACACTATGTCGGCACCGTCATAGTATTTTTCAATCATGCTGTCCATGGCGTCAATATCATCCTGCAGATCGGCATCCATGGAAATGACCATATCCGCATACTTCTTCACCTTCATCAGGCCGGCCAGCAAGGCGTTCTGATGCCCTTTATTGAGGCTCAGGTCAATGCCGCTGTAAAGCGGGTCAGCGCGGTGCAGTTCCTTGATCAGCGTCCATGTCTCATCCGTCGAGCCGTCATTGACAAAAACCACGCGGCTGCCGGCGGCGATTTTTTTTTGCTCGATTAGCTCATGTATTTTGGCTTTTATTCTGGATGCCGTCTCATTAAGCACTTCCTGTTCGTTATAGCAAGGTATCACTACATATAAAATATGTTTCATAAGTCCCTCTGTATTAAACATTTTAAGCGGTGTCATGTCGCCTTATATTGTATCACAACTGACAGAAAATGTACATTAATCAAAGATTATCCGCATAATTCACCTCAAACTGATGATATCCCGATAATAACTCATGCATCTGCGCTTCCCCGGCTGCTCCCGGCAAATATAACGTTGCTGTCGCACCAGAAGGTATCGTGACTTCATAGCGGTAACCCGTTTCAGTGGTTTCCCATCGGCATTTAATGGTTCCCTGAATGCTTTCATAGCTACCTTCAGCATAGCTCAGTCCGTCGCCGATCTGTGGCCGCAGGTTGATTCTCTTGAACCCCGGAGCTGTTTCATCCGGCCAGATCCCCAAGATATCAGTATAAAACCAAGAGGCATAGGCGCCCCTCGCAAAGTGATTCAGTGAACTATTTAAGGTAAACGTGCCGTCTTCATGTTCTTCATAGGCGTTCCACCATTCACAGGGCGTCGTTGCCCCCCTATCTACCGCATACTGCCAGGATGGGTATTCATCCTGCATCAGTAGTGCATAAGCGGTCTCATCATAGCCATAGGCCGATAATACTGCCAAAAGCCGGCCCTCGCCGATAAAACCGGTGGTCGGATGATAGTCTCCGGCCACAATCTTTTCATTCAAGAAGGCCGCGGCCTGCTCTTCTTCCGCTACATTGCGAAAGAGCCCGAAATCCAGCCCCATCACATAAGCGGTCTGAGCATCACCGTAAATCCGGTATCCGTCAGTCAGATACCGCTGCTGCCATGCTTCCCGGAACTTCCCGGCCATCTGGTCATATTGTTCAGCGGCGGCGGTTTCGCCGATTACGTCCGCCATCTTAGCCAGCAAGGCGGCCGAATAGGCACACCATGCCGTGTTGCTTATTTCTGTCGGGGTGCTTTCCAATGACAAATGGTCGCCGTACCCGCTTTGATAGCAGATATAATCTTCGCTGACTGACTCTAGGTAATCCACCCACCGGCACATAGCCGAAAAGTTATCTTCAATGATTTGCCGGTCTCCATATTGCAGATAGAGCTGCCAAGTGATCAAGACTCCGGCATCGCCCCAGCCGTTCGGCGCCGGGCTGCCGATGCCCCGCCATCCTGTCCCGGTATTGCGGGGCGCCATCTGCGGATAGGAGCCGTCTTCATTCTGGATATCCCGCATATCTCGCAGGAATTTGTCATAGAAAAGGTAAACATCGCCATGATAGCTTGCCGTCCTGGCAAAGACCTGCGCGTCGCCGGCCCAGCCGTGACGTTCGTCCCGCTGCGGACAGTCGGTGGGATTGTCAAAGAAATTACTCCACATGCCGTTGACCGTAGTCTCATACAGCTGGTTTAACTCCGGCGATGATGACTGAAACGTTCCTGTCCGCTCTATCAAGGAAGACAGCGCGATTCCTTCGACCTTTTCAATAACCGCGTTGCCGACAAAGTCAATCTGTACATAGCGGAAGCCGTGATAAGTGAACGACGGACGGAAGCTTTCCATACCTTCCCCTTTCAGGACATAATAATCAGTGGCCGCTGCTGTCAGCAGGTTGTCTGTCCAGATGCTGCCCGTCTGGTCGTCTTGGTTACGCATTTTTTCCTGGTTTAAGGCTTCACCGTGCCGTAACCGGATGACAGTCCCCTGTTCGCCTTTTACCTGGATATCGCACACCCCGCTGAAGTTCTTCCCGAAGTCATATACGTAAGTGCGGTCAGCAAGCTGCGTGCAAGAGACCGGCGCCAGCGTCTCATAGCAGACAATCGGGCTGTCGGCCCGTCCTTCAATCGGGACTTCCTGATATCTTTCGCTGATCAGGCCGACGGCAGCATTTTCCCAGCTGCTTTCATCGAAGCTCGGCTCCGCCCAGCCGACCTGCTCATAATTGGCATCATAAAATTCTCCCTGATAAATATCATCGCTACGGACGGGGCCGTTTTCATATACCTTCCAGTCTTCATCCGTTATCACGGTCTGCTCCGTTCCATCCTCATAGCGGATGACCAGCTTAGCCAATAACGCGGTCCGGTCTCCCCATGGATTCCAGTTGTCCGTATAACCCACCGCCCGGTCATACCATCCATGCCCCAGCACCGCGCCGATCACATTTTCCCCGGGAACCACCCATTCCGTCACATCATGGGTCCGGTACAGCAAGCGGGTATTATAGGCCAGTTTTCCCGGATTGAATAAGTCTACCGTAATCGCCTGGCCGTTAACCCGGAAATCATAGATCCCCAAAGCCGTAGCATACAGCCTGGCACTTTCAATCGCCTTATCGGGCACCACAAACTCCCGGCGGAACATCGGCGCCGCCTTTTCCTGACTAACGTCCGCGGCCGCCGGCCGCCGGGAAAGCAACGTCCCGTTGCGCATTTCCAGCATGCCGTTTACCGTGCGGTGATAATATGGGAAGAAAATAGTATCTTCATCTTCAAAGTCTTCCTGGACAATCAGACTGCCAGCCGCGTCTACCACTTTAATATTGTCCAGATATGCCACCGCGCTTCCGCGCTTCTGCAAGTAGCCGACCTGTCCTAGGCGGCCGGCGGCAATCTCCTGGTCTGCTACCGCTATATCCTGTATATAAGTGACGGTCTTGTTGCCGTCCACCACAATCTTCACGGGAATCACCGTACCATTCATTACACTGCCATCGGGAAACACTGCCTCCAAAAGACCTTCTTTAAGTATTTCCGTCCGGTTATTATCGACTTTATTGAGCCGAAAAAACCCGGCTCCTTCTTTCGTATTGCCGACTTCCCATAGATAGAAGCGGCCATATACTCCCGTATCGGCTCCAAACACAAAACCGGCCACCGAATCATTTAGGCAAATATCATAAGAAATGGTATATGCTAGGTCTGCCGCTGGCAGGGAACCATCATCACCGCTTTCCTCCTGTACCGGCGGGCTAATAAAGGCGGCATTGCTCCAGCCGCTGTCCAGCAAGCCGGTTTCAAAATAAGCCGTTTCGTCGGACTGGAGCACGGTATCTGCGTCTTCCCATATCGACACCTTCCAATAATAGCGGGTAGCTGACTCAAGGGCATCCCCGGCATAGGCAATACCGTGGTTTGCTTCGCCCTCCACCTTGCCGCTGTCCCAGACCAGTTCTCCCGCCGCTAGGTCTGCCGCGGATCTGGCGACCATAACCTGAAAGGCTTGCTGACCGCGGCCGCTTACCTCAGAAGTATACTGCCAGCTGAAACGGGGACTCAGCACATCCAGCCCCAGCGGATTGACCAGATATTCCGTCTTCAGATTCCGCACTAAACCGACGGTGCTGCCGGCCGCAAGCTCAGCGGCAGCGTCATCTGGCGGCGTCGCGCGGCCAGTACTGCAACTGGTAAAAAGTAAACTTATTATTATAAAAACAAATAAAAATAAAGATTTATCCCTCATAAAAATCGCCCTCATTATAATTTACTCGTTATAACTTCCCCTCGTAAAAACTTCTTTATGTATCACTAGCCTAAAAAAATCCATAAAACAGCCTGTTAAAACATGACGCATGATTCAACAGACTGTTTATAAGTCATTTGCTATTAAAATAAGCAGAACAACCGGCCTTACCCAAGGCAAATTACTGATAATTAACTATTTTCCCAAAGTCGGCTTTTAGAGACGCGCCGCCGACCAGACCGCCGTCGATATCGGCCTGCGAGAACAGTTCCGCCGCACTGGCTGCCGTGACGGAGCCGCCGTACTGGATACGGGTCGCATCGGCGGTCGTCTGACCATACAGCTCGGCCATACAGACACGGATCGCGGCGCAGACTTCCTGAGCCTGTTCCGTGGTCGCCACTTTACCTGTCCCAATCGCCCAGATCGGCTCATAGGCAATGACTGCCGTAGCCGCCTGTTCTGCTGTAACCCCCTGAAAAGCGATCTTGATCTGCTGGCGGATCCAGTCGATGGTAATGCCCTGCTCTCTCTGGGTCAGGGACTCTCCGCAGCAGATGATCGGGGTAAGGCCATGTTCAAAGGCCTTAAGTACTTTTTTATTAACGGTTTCATCCGTTTCCGCGAAATACTCTCTTCTTTCAGAATGGCCGATGATGACATAGCCGACCCCGGCAGCCGTCAGCATCTTAGGAGAGATCTCGCCGGTATAAGCACCGCTGTCTTCAAAATACATGTTTTCGGCACCGATGGCAATATTGCTGCCTTTGACCGCCTCAATAGCCGGAATAATATCTATCGCCGGCACGCAGAACACGACATCGGCCTGGTCGGTCGCCACTAAAGGCTTTAAGGTATTAATTAATTCTACCGCTTCTCCGGGAGTCATGTTCATCTTCCAGTTACCGGCAATAATCTTTCTTCTTTGCATCTTTTATTCTCCTTAATCGGCAAAATATCCGCCGCCGTTATTTTTTATCATTCGCTGCCACTACGCCGGGAAGTTCCTTACCTTCCAAAAATTCCAGCGAAGCTCCGCCGCCGGTAGAAATATGCGTCATCTTCGGCCCATATCCCAGCTGGTTGACCGCCGCCGCCGAATCGCCGCCGCCGATTATGGTGGTCGCATCGGTCTCTGCCAGGGATTCCGCTACGGCAATCGTGCCCTTGGCCAGAACCGGATTCTCAAAGACGCCCATCGGGCCGTTCCATACGACCGTCTTGGCCGATTTTACGGCTTCGGCATATATCTTGGCCGTTTCAGTTCCGATATCCAGTCCCATCATATCAGCCGGGATGGCATCGGCCTTTACAACGGTGATCTCAACCGGCGCATCAATCGGATTGGGGAAGTCCTTGGTTATGGTACTGTCCACGGGGAGCAGCAGTTTCTTGCCCAATTTGTCGGCCTTTTCTATCATCTCTTTACAGTAGTCGATCTTCTCATTATCTACCAGGGAAGTGCCGATTTCATATCCTTTTGCTTTCAGGAAGGTATAGGCCATGCCGCCGCCGATGATCAGGGTATCGCATTTTTCCAGCAGGTTGGCAATAACATTGAGCTTATCAGCCACTTTGGCTCCGCCAAGGATAGCAACGAAAGGCCGGACCGGATTCTCCACCGCATTGCCCAGGAAATCAATCTCCTTCTGCATCAGATATCCGACTGCCGCCACATCGGCCAGACCGGCTACACCGACGTTGGAACAATGAGCGCGGTGGGCAGTACCGAAAGCGTCATTGACAAAGACATCACAGATAGAGGCCAGTTCTTGCGAGAAAGCCTCGCCGTTCTTGGTTTCTTCCGCCCGGTAGCGGGTATTTTCCAGTAAGATGACATCCCCGTCCTGCATCGCTTCCACCGCTATCTTAGCATTGGGGCCTACCACTTCGGGATCAGCCGCGAACTTGACTTCCTGGCCCAGCAGTTCGGTTAATTTGCCGGCCACGGGAGCTAAGGAGAGCTCAGGTTTCGGTTCACCCTTGGGCTTACCCAGATGCGAACAGAGAATGACCTTGCCGCCGTCGGCGACCAGCTTCTTGATGGTCGGCAGAGCGGCGGTAAGCCGGTTGGTATCGGTGATCACGCCATCTTTCAAGGGTACATTAAAATCGCAGCGGCACAGGACACGTTTTCCGCTTACGTTGATATCGTCAACTGATAATTTGTTTAGTCCCATATTACTTCCTCCATTTTATTTATAATGATTCATCTAAACAGGGTCCGGCCCAAAGACCGGACCCTGACAGGTCAACTAATGTTATGCCAGTTCAGCAAAGTATTTGATGGTCCTGACCATCTGGCTGGTATAGCTGTTCTCATTGTCATACCAAGACACAACCTGAACCAAAGAATTGCCGTCGGCCATCGGAGAGGCCATCGTCTGGGTTGCATCAAATAAGGAGCCATAGGTAACGCCGACTACGTCACCGGATACGATCTCTTCTTCAGTATAGCCAAAAGATTCATCGGCAGCAGCTTTCATGGCAGCATTGATCTGATCCTTGGTTACGTTACCCTTCACTACGGCTACCAGGATGGTGGTGGAACCTGTCGGGGTGGGGACACGCTGCGCGGAACCGATCAGCTTGCCGTTCAGTTCAGGAATAACCAGACCGATCGCTTTCGCCGCTCCGGTAGAGTTAGGAACGATATTGCAGGCCGCGGCCCGGGCTCTCCGCAGGTCGCCCTTAGGATGAGGACCGTCTAGGGTCATCTGGTCACCGGTATAAGCATGTACGGTGGTCATGATGCCGGACTGAACCTCGGCTAAGTCATTTAACGCTTTCGCCATCGGCGCCAGACAGTTGGTGGTACATGAAGCAGCAGAAATCACGGTATCATCCGCTTTCAGGATGTCATGGTTGACATTGAAGACAACCGTCGGCAGGTCGTTGCCGGCCGGGGCGGAAATAACTACCTTCTTGGCTCCGGCTGTGATATGGGCGGAAGCTTTGTCTTTAGAAGCAAAGAATCCGGTACACTCCAGAACGACATCTACATCCAGGTCTTTCCAAGGAAGATCTTTAGGATCTCTTTGGGCATAGATCTTGATCGTCTGGCCGTCTACTGTGATTGAATCTTCACCTGCCGTAACTTTATCCGCTAAAGCATATCTTCCCTGTGCCGAATCATATTTCAGCAAATGTGCCAGCATCTTGGGGCTTGTTAAATCATTGATTGCCACTACTTCGTATCCGGCGGCACCGAACATCTGTCTGAATGCCAGACGACCGATCCGGCCAAAACCGTTAATTGCTACTTTTACTGCCATTATCGTTTCCTCCTAGAATTGTTGTTTATTTTAATCAGCATGGATATTTTACCTAATTTGTCCAGAAAATACAAGGTGTAAATTAAAAATAATTGTCTTTTATGAGATTTTTAACAGTTAATTTATTATTAGGTAAAAGATATGGTAAATAAAGGTATCATGTGCTAAAATTTGAAGGAAAAGGCGGTAGTATCAATATGGTTTTACGGGTATATGATTATTCTGAGTATTAGGGCAAGGAGGAGCGACATGGGGATTTTAGCGGATTGTCATTTACATTCATCTTTTTCAGGGGATTCTGTTACTGATATGGCAGTCATGATCGGCAGAGGAAGGGAACTGGGGCTTAGGGAAATGTGCTTTACTGAGCATATGGACATTAGTTTCCCGGTTACGGAGACGCATCCGGCTGATTATTTTGTGGTTAATACTGACTCTTATCTATATGATGTGATTCGCTGCCGTGAAAAATATGCGGATCAAATTAAGATAAGTTTTGGCATTGAACTGGGGCTTCAGCCTCATTTGTCCAAGGAACTGGCGGCCTATGTGAGAGCCTATGACTTTGATTTTGTGATAGGATCCTCGCATCTTTGCCACGGAAAAGATCCTTATCTGGATAGTTTTTATATGGGAAGGGATACTAAAGAGGCTTATATGGAGTACTTTGTTTCGATATTGGAGAATATTAAAGGCTTCATTGATTTTGACGTCTATGGCCATCTTGATTATGTTGTCCGCTATGGGCCGGCTCACGATGCGGATTACCATTATGCGGATTACCGGGATGTCCTGGATGAAATCCTAAGCGGTCTGGTCAAACTGGAAAAAGGCTTGGAAATAAATACCGGGGCGCTCCGGTACCAGCTGCGAGAGCCGCACCCTAGTAGTGCGATTATTAAGCGCTTCCGTGAACTGGGTGGAGAGATCGTTACGGTCGGGTCGGATGCCCATTCCGCCAAAGATATCGCTTCCGGCTTTGATATTGCGGCGGCTGTTTTACAAGAATGTGGGTTCAAGTATTATGCCACATTTGAAAAACGAACGGCTAAATTCCACAAATTCTAGCAGGCTTACAGTAAGGGCAAGAAGACGCTGACCGCTTAAGCCAGTCAGCGATGGCAAAAATCACGGTAGTCGCTATAAGATATTGGTAAGTTCCCATTCCGCTCTGGTGATGCAGGTAATATGCTCTGTACGGATATCGTTCATCAGCGGCCATGCGACATCTTTAAGCGTAAACTGATAACGGAAACCACATTTTTCCTGGACGCGCCGCGATTTTTCATTACCGTCAAAATAACCGCACCATATTCTTTTCACTTGTAAGACTTCAAAGCCATACCTTACTAGGTTACGTACCGCCTCCGGAATCAGTCCCTGTCCCCAGAACGGCATTCCGATCCAATAACCGATCTCCGCTTCATCCGGCGCTATCTTAATGTTAGCCCTATCTCCGATCAGCAACCCGATACTGCCGATTGCCCGGTTGTCCTGCTTCAGGCAGACGGCATAGGTTTCCGGAACAGCCAGAACATTTTCGATGATTTCCCTGCTGTTCTCCACGCTGGTATGAACCGGCCAGCCGGCCACCGGCCCGATCAGTGGCTCCGTGGCATATTCATACAGAGCTTCGGCATCTTCCCTGACCCAGGGGCGCAAAAACAGTCTTTTTGTTTCAATTATCATGTGTGTTCTCCTTACAAGTGACTTGTCGCTTATTCTGCTATCAATTACTATGATACCAAGGCAAAAGGTCATGTTTTTCATGCTTAGATAACATGAAGTGTGTAATATCCATAGTATCAACATCAGATTATGGTGCCGCCACCCAGTATATAGTCCCCATCATAAAACACCACTGCCTGTCCGGGGGTGACGGCTCTTACCGGCTCCTCAAAGCGGCACTGGATTTCATCAGCTCCGGTACGTTCTATGATAGCGGGGGCGCCGCTGTGCGCGTAGCGGATTTTGGCCTTTACCTTCTTGGGTTCCAATACATCGTCCATCCCCATAAAATTCAGCTGGTTGCAGCGTAGTGAAACGGAAAAAACATCCTCCTCCTCACCGATTACTACTTCATTGACCGCCGGGCGTATTTCGCTGACAAAGATACGGCGTCCCAGCGCAATGGAGAGTCCCCGGCGCTGGCCGACCGTGTAGTGGGTAATGCCTTTATGAGTCCCCAGTATCTCCCCGTCTTTGGTTACAAAATTCCCCGGAGGGGGAAGCCTGTCCCCGGCTTCTTGCCTGATAAACCCGGTATGGTCGTCGTCCGGTACAAAGCATATCTCCTGGCTATCAGGCTTATGCGCCACCGGAAGCCCTGCTCCTTCTGCCATCCGGCGGATCGCTTCCTTGTTATATTCTCCTGCCGGCATCAAAGTATGCGCCAGCTGGAACTGCGTCAGCTTATACAGCGCATAAGTCTGATCTTTGGCTGCCGTAACTGAATTGCGGATGGCATAACGTCCGTTCGGCAGTCTGCCGATCCTGGCATAATGGCCGGTAGCTATGTAGTCTGCCCCGATATCGGCCGCCTTTTTTAGCAAGGATTCCCATTTGACATGACGATTACAGACAACACAGGGGTTCGGTGTCCTGCCCCGCAAATACTCCGACACAAAATAGTCAATGACTTTTTCTTTGAATTCAGGCCGGAAATCAACTACATAATAGGGAATATCCAAGGCCTTGGCAACCTTACCGGCATCCGTACCGCCGGGCTCCGTTCCGTCCGGCCAGATCCGCATGGTCACCCCGATCACTTCATATCCTTGTTCTTTTAACAACAATGCGGCCACGGAAGAATCCACTCCTCCCGACATACCGACGATTACCTTTTTCTTATTCATGCTCCCTTTAACATCTTAGAGTCAACAGCCCTCTAATATTCTTCCTCCGCTTCCTCTTCCCCGATATCCGTCTTCGGCTTTTCCAGCCCTTCAATTACAATCCCGTGCTTCTGCGCATAATCCCACAGCGCGGCATGGATTCCCTCCTCAGCCAGCAATGAACAGTGTACCTTGACCGGCGGCAGCCCATCCAGTGCCTCCATCACGGCCTGATTGGTCACCTGTAATGCCTCTTGAACCGTTTTTCCTCTTACCAGTTCTGTCGCCATACTGCTGGTGGCCACCGCCGCCCCGCAGCCAAATGTCTTGAACTTGCAGTCCTGTATCACCCCGGCTTCATCAATATCAAGGTAAATCCGCATAATATCGCCGCACTTGGCATTACCGACCGTGCCGATGCCGCTGGCGTCTTCTATTTCTCCCATATTACGGGGATTCTGAAAATGATCCATTACTTTTTCTGTATACATAGTGCTCCTCCTGATGGTGCTGATTTACCAAAACTGTACCCGCTGATATCATAACTGGTTATCATATCCAGCGGCTATTTTTGTTTCTTCATAAAATCATCATATAATGGTGACATATCCCGTAAATCCTTCACTGCTTCTTTAATCGCATCCACTACGATGTCCATCTCTGCCTGCGTGTTCTCCGCATTTAAGGTCAGGCGCAACGAACCGTGGGCAATCTCGTGCGGCAGGCCGATGGCCAGCAGCACATGTGACGGATCCAGCGAGCCTGAGGTACAGGCCGAACCGCTGGAAGCACAGATCCCTTTACTGTCCAGCTTAATAAGCAGACCTTCCCCCTCAATAAACCTAAAGCTGAAATTAACATTATTTGGCAGCCGCTTCACCCGGTCACCATTCAAGCGGCAATAAGGTATCTCCGCCGATATTCTGTCGATCAGATGATCACGGAGCTGACTTTCCTTGACCCCGTTTTCCTCCATATGTTCTATTGCCCTTTTTGCCGCCGCCCCTAGACCGACGATGCCGGGAACATTTTCGGTTCCGGCACGTCTGCTCCGTTCCTGACCGCCTCCGTGTATAAAGGAACGAAGCTTAAGCCCCTGACGGATATAAAGAAAACCGCTCCCTTTCGGCCCGTTTAATTTGTGGCCGCTGGCATTAAGCAAGTCAATATGGCACTCATCCACATCAATCGGCAGATGCCCGTAAGCCTGCACCGCATCGGTATGAAAAATCACGCCTTTTTCATGAGCAATGTCCCCAATCTCCTTGACAGGCTGAACAGTACCGATCTCGTTATTAGCAAACATCACCGAAATCAGGATCGTATCCGGACGTATGGCTTTCTTAAGCTCATCCAGCTTAATGATGCCATTTTCATCCACACCGACATAGGTTACCTGATAGCCTTTCTTTTCCAGATACCGGCAGGTATGTAGCACAGCGTGATGCTCTATGGCCGAGGTAATAATATGTTTGCCTTTGCACTCATAGGCATCCGCTGTCGCCTTGATCGCCCAGTTAACTGCCTCCGTTCCCCCGCCAGTAAAATAAATCTCATTGCTCTTCGCCTTCAGGCTCGCCGCTATCACTTCCCTAGCCTCAACTACTGCTTTCCGGGCAGCCGCTCCCACGGAATAATGTTCACTGCTGGGATTGCCATAATACTCGGTAAAATAAGGCATCATGGCTTCCAGAATCTCCGGCGCCATTTTGGTAGTCGCCGCATTATCCATATATATTGTTTGATTCATATATTACTCCTTTTAATTCCTAGTATCCCACTACGAATATGGTAGTTTCAATATATCACCGATGTCTTTGTTTGTCAACATCAAACATGAGAATCAATGCCGCGCAATATTTATCGATAATTATGAGGATGATTTGCATTTTTCTGCCTGCCTCCTCGTAAGAGGGAGTGTTTAAAATGTTCTTTATTTTCCCATTAATTATTATTGCTTGTCCTAATTAGAAACTTACGGCTTTCATATCGTTTTTCTTCAACGTATATAACAATTTGCATGATTACAGCCTTGTTTTCCGGTATTCCTGACAAAGGCAGTTCCAGAATAATATCTTTGGCCGGCTGATAAACAGCACCTTCTTTTATCAGCAATTTATGTCCGTCAGAATCCCGTACTGTGACCGGCAGTTCACCGGCCGATACTGAAACACTCGATGCTACAGCCATATTATCAATTCCTGTGAGCATTTTTCGGTCATTTCCAAACAACAATGCAAATACAATAACACCTACTGAAAGTATCATCAGTAAAACCGCTCCAATTGCTCTATCTGCTTTAACCCTTAAAACAGGAACTCCTATAAGACCATTACAGTGATCAATATCTCTTTCCAGCTGACCCACATTGGCATATCGCCTACATGGTCTCATTTGAAGGCATTTCATAATAATCTTCCCGATCCCATTCGGCAGGTTCCGCTTAAATAATACCAAAGGATATTCTGTTTTAGCTGTCAGCAAGAAGCAAAACACCGCTCCCAGACTGTATATATCACTTATTTCCGTAGGTTCAGGCAGCCTACCGTCAATGACCAGCAGCTCCGGGGCACTAAACCCCGGCGTCCCCGCCCGGACTTTGCCGTGGACAATGGTCGCCGCCCCAAAGTCAATCAGCTTGATCCGCCCATCCTCCCGCATCATAATATTAGCAGGCTTCAAGTCGCAATAAATTACCGGCGGCTGACAAGAATGTAGATAACAAAATACCGAAATCAGTTCTTTCATCACCGCCAGTGCCTGATACTGGTCCATAGGTCCATTCTTCGTCACATAATCTTCAAGCGTCACCCCACGAACAAACTCCGTCACCATATAAACAGCTTCCCCATCCCTAAAATAGTCATAGACCTTAGGTAAAGCCTGATGCTCCATTCTAATCAACAGCTTAACCTCATTCCAAATACAATACGCGTTCAGCCCCTCCTGTTCATTAAAAATCGCCTGTTTCACAGCCACAATCTGCTGCAGATGCCGGTCAAAGGCCCGATAAACATACCCTGACCCGCCTTGTCCAACCATTTCCCCCATCTCATACCTATCCAAAATCACCATGCCACCTAACCTCCCCTTGTATCAATTTGTTATCATCTCCTTATTTCCACAAATTCCCCCACACAAATCAGAATCAGCTCTATACAAACCAAGTCAAGAACCAAAATAAAGAGGTCACTATCAAGCAACATACTAATCATCACCAGTGGAAAAATTGGATTACTAACAGAAAAAAAGAAAATGTGAAAAAGTGAATACTATCGAACAATCAAAGTAACCAAAAAAGAATCTATAAACCAAATCTTAACCATTACACTGCCAGGCATCTTACCCATTGCCCCGTAAAACATCCCGCTGAGATACCGAATCCCCCCCAACTCAAAAGAACTTCGTAATATCATTAAACAGCACCACCACCATCAGCACCATCAACGCAATCATCCCGGCCAGATGAACCACCCCTTCTCTTTCCGGCGGAATCGGTTTCCCCCGGATCAGCTCAATCACAATAAACACCAGCCTGCCCCCGTCCAAAGCCGGCAGCGGAAGCAGATTCATGATACCGAGGTTAACCGACAATATCATCGTAATATTCAGCATGGAAATCAAAACCTGTAAAAATCCATAAGTCTTCGCGACTTCATATGTCTCCCCGACAATCATCGCCATGCCCAAAGGACCAGCCACGTCATCCCCGCCCAGCCGGCCTTGCAGCATCATCCCAAGGCTTTTCAAGGTCGAGGTCACACCGAACTGCACCTCATGAAACGCACTGGCAAATATCCCCAGACCTTCCGTCTCCGAATATGGTCCATAGGCATCGACCCCTAGCAGATACCGTCCCAGTTCCTCATTATAAGCCGGCGTGACCGTCACGCTGTTCTCCACCCCGTCACGTTCATACGTCACCTGCAACGTTTCACCTCTGCTGGTATAGGAAATAAAGTAAATCTGCCTATATAAATGGATGCTTTCATTGTTTATCTTGGTAATCAGGTCACCTTCCTGCAATCCGGCCGCTTCGGCCTGCCCGCCTGGGGCAACCATGCCAAGTACCGGCCGGTCGGTGCCCGCATAAGCAACAATGACCAGCCCTAGCAGATAGGCCAGAAAGAAGTTGAATATCGGACCGGCAATAATAGCGGAAAACCGTGCCCATGCCGATGCTTTGAGGAAGGAGCCCTCGCCCGGTTCCGGCTTGGCATTTCCCCCGTCAACTTCAACATCTCCATAACCTTCTTTCTCAATCTGGCCGTTTTCACCTTCAAACACACAGGCGCCGCCGATCGGGAAGATTTTCAGGGAATACTTGGTCCCCCCTCTGGTGAAAGAAAATATCGACGGACCCATGCCGATAAAAAACTCGGTCACATGAATCCCGTTTTTTCTTGCCAGCAGAAAATGCCCTAGTTCATGAGCCACTACTATTATAGTAAAAATTAAGATAAAACAAATAACCGTCGCTAACAATTCGTCACCTTCCTGATATATTCATAGCTTTCCGTTTCCGCCTGAATTATCTCTTCCACCGTAGGATTCTCTATTACTTTATGATACGCCATAGCCCCGGCAATTAATTCATAAATCTGTAAAAAGATGATTTTTTTATTGAGAAACAGGCTTACTGCCATTTCATTAGCCGCATTATATACCGTCGGCATGCTGCCTCCCGCCGCCATAGCCCGGTAAGCCATGCCCAGTCCTTTAAAAACTTCTACGTCTGGCTTTTCGAAGGTAAGTGCGGCTAATTCAAGAAAATCCACCTTTTTACCGCCAAGAGGCGGCCTGTCCGGATAAAACAGCGCATATTGTATCGGCAGCTTCATATCCGGTGTCCCTAGCTGTGCCATGACGGCACCGTCAGCGTACTCCACCATAGAATGGATAATGCTCTGCGGGTGCACCACCACCTGGATCTGATCGGCCCGCAGGTCAAACAGCCATCTTGCCTCCATCACTTCCAGCCCTTTGTTGACCAGCGTCGCTGAATCAATGGTTATCTTTCTCCCCATCGACCAATTGGGATGCCGTAAGGCCTCCTCGGCCGTCATATCCGCCAGCTCGGCACGGCTCTTCCCCCGAAAAGGCCCGCCCGATGCCGTCAGCCATATCTTTTCCACCCGGTGGCGGTTCTCTCCCCGCATCGACTGTAGGACGGCACTGTGTTCACTGTCAACCGGCAGGATCGATACCCCGTGTGCGGCTGCCAGCGGCATGATGATGTGCCCTGCCGTCACCAAGGTCTCCTTATTTGCCAAGGCAATATCCTTGCCCGCCTTTATCGCCGCAATCGTCGGCCTGATCCCGATCATCCCCACGACTGCTGTCACCAGGATATCCGCTTCCGCCATGACGGCTATTTCCAGCAGCCCTTCCATACCGCAGACCACTTTGACCTCCAGGTCTGCCACGCTGTCCCGCAGCTCGCGGTAAGCGCCTTCCGTCCACATAGCGGCAATCACGGGATGAAATTCCCTGATCTGTTTTTCCATTGCCGCCACGTTGCTGCCGGCCGCCAGCGCGGTCACCTGAAGCTCGTCCCGGTGATTCCTGACTATATCCAGGGTCTGTGTACCGATTGAACCGGTCGAGCCCATTATCGCTATTTTTTTCATATGCCTTATATTTTCCTTATATTGCCCCTATAACCTGATCATCAATACCGCCAGTAGAAAAATCATCGGTGCCGTAAAAATCACACTGTCGAAACGATCCATGATGCCGCCGTGACCCGGTATCAGCTTGCCGTAATCCTTGATGTCATGATTCCTTTTGATGGCCGATGCCGCTAGGTCGCCTACTTGCGCAATCACCGCGCCGACTCCGCCGATCAGGGCAAATATCACGACGAGCTTCTGTTCCCCTGCCAACCGGCTTTGGACAAAATAACCGTACAGGGCACCTACGATGACCGCGCCGGCAATCCCGCCGACCGCGCCTTCGATTGACTTCTTGGGACTTAAGCGGGGCACCATCTTGTGCTTCCCGATCAGCATCCCTACACAATATGCACAGGTATCACATATCCACGAACTGATAAATATCAGCCACACAATATAGCTGCCATAATTAAGCGTCCTAGTCAGATAAATACAGGACAGCATGACCGGTGCATATACAATACAGAAAAAAGCTTCCATGATCTGACGCGCATGATACTTAGGATACATAAAGACATAGATAAACATCAGTGCCACCAGTGCCAGCACTAACGTCAACATAAGCAGCATCCCGTCACCGGACCAGACCATAACCGCATAATAGCCGGCCACTGCCACAAATCCCAACACCTCCAGCCTACCGGTCGCCTTTCCCCCCAATGTCAGACCGCACGCCCTCATCAGCTCATGATATGCTATCAGTGAAATCACAAACAAAACTCCGGCCAATAAATAGCCGCCATATAATATCACTGCAAGGGCTGCCACGACAAGGGCAAGCCCACTTATTAACCTAATCCAGAAATTCGTCATTCCCATCCCCCTAACTTAAAACTGCCGATTATTCCGCAACCGTTCCATACCGCCGCTCTCTCTGATTATATACTGCGACCGCCTTGATCAATTCTTCTTTTGTAAAGTCAGGCCAAGCCACCGACGTAAAGTAAAACTCCGTATAGGCAAGCTGCCATAATAAGAAATTAGAAATCCGCTGTTCGTTACATGTCCGGATCATCAGATCCGGTTCCGGCAGCCCAGAAGTATCCAGATAAGCCGCTATCATCTCTTCATCAATATCCGCTGGCTCTATCTTCCCCAGTTTTACTGCCTCCCCCACGCTTCTTACTGCCCGCACGATCTCATCCCGGCCGCCATAATTGAGCGCAATCTGAAATTTCAGCCCGTCATTTTCTTTGGTCGCCGCCTCCAGCTCGGCAATCCTCGACCGGATATCACTGTCCAGCCCGCTTTTATCCCCCAGCACACGCACACACATCTTATTTTTAGCCGCCGTCTTAAGACAGGTTTTCATGTAATTCCTCAGCAGCTTCATTAAGGCCGCCACTTCATCATCCGGCCGGTTCCAGTTCTCTGTAGAAAAAGCGTACACCGTCAGATATTCGATTCCCATCCGGTACGCTTCTTCGCAAATCACCTCAACTGTCTTCGCTCCCTGCACATGGCCATAATTCCGGGGCATCCCCTTGCTCTTGGCCCATCGTCCGTTACCATCCAGAATAATCGCTACATGCCGGGGCATCTGTAAGCCGTCAACCATCACATCTAATCTCTCTTTCAGAACGTATACTAAAGCGAAAAGCACTCCTCTCTTCAGCCAAGGGAATGCCCTCCATGCCATCAACCCTTAAACGGTAAGAATATCCTTGGATTTATCCTCAACCAGCTTGTCGACGTCCTTTATAAACTTATCAGTCATTTTCTGTAGGCTCTCTTCCAGTTGCCTAGCCTCATCCTCGGAAACCTCGCCTTTACTCAATTTCTTAAAGGCTTCATTGCCGTCCCGCCGGATATTACGGATAGCCACCTTGCCTTCCTCGCCTTTTTTCCTGACCTCTTTAACCAGTTCCTTTCTTCTCTCCTCCGTCAGTTCCGGAAACACCAGCCTGATGGAATTGCCGTCGTTAGAAGGATTAATCCCGATATCGGAAGCCAAGATCGCCTTCTCAATATCCTTGATCAAAGATTTCTCCCAAGGCGCGATCTGGATCAGCCTTGCTTCCGGTATCGTAATATTTCCTACCTGCTGTATCGGCGTCGGCGTCCCGTAATAATTCACCTTGATCTTATCCAGCACATGCGGATTGGCGCGCCCGGCCCGGATCCCTGCGTAATCGCTCTCCAGATGCTCATATGTTTTTTTCATCTTACTTTCATAGACTTGTAATCTCTCATCCATCTTTACTTCCTCCATTTATACGCCAGCTCACTGTTGCTTCTCATGTACCTTTGACGACAGTTATTCATCCCTTAATCATCTATACCGTCACGTTCGTTCCCGTAAACTTGCCTTTTACTGCATTAACGATACTCTCCGGTTCGTTCAGCCCAAACACACGCATGGGTATTTTATTTTCCTTGGCTAGAATCGAAGCCGTCATATCCACTACCTGCAGGTTCTTGGCAATTACTTCATCGATGGAGATCTCGTCGTATTTAAACGCCTGCCGATTGATATGGGGATCCTCGCTATACACGCCGTCTACGGCCTTAGCGAGCAGGATCATATCGGCGTCCACTTCCGCTGCCCGCAGTACCACGCCGGTATCTGTTGAAAAAAACGGATGCCCTGTGCCACCCGCAAAAAATACCGCCATGCCTTTGTGGAAATATTTATTTGCCCGGTCTTTGGAAAAGAGCTTGGTAAAAGACCCACATTCAAAGGGGGTCAAAACCGCGGCCGCCATACCTTCGCTGCGGAAAACCTCCGACACGTAGATACAGTTCATCACGGTCGCCAGCATGCCGATCTGATCCGCCTTCGTCCGGTCAATATTACCACTGGTCCGTCCCCGCCAAAAATTTCCGCCGCCAATCACGATTCCGACTTGAATGTCATCGGCCATCAGCCGTTTTACCTGGCCGGCCACTTCCTTAACTGTATCTTCGTCAAATCCTGTCCTTTTATCCCCCGCCAGCGCTTCACCGCTCAGCTTTAATAGTATTCTCATTATTTTTTACCTTTTTTAAACTCTTCAAAGAAAGAGGTAGGATTCACCTCGGCATAACACTGTGAGCACATTCCTTCAATAACGGCACCATTATTGATCTGGACTGACTTGGACTTGATATTGCCCATTACTATCGCTGATGTATCAAGGATAACCGGCCCGTGAACATCAATATCACCCTTGACGGCTCCGGCTATGACGGCGCTGTTGGCAAAAATATTGCCGATAATCACGGTACTCTGCCCGATCTTAACACTGCCTAGACTCTTCATTTCTCCGGTTATCTTGGCATTGTCGGCAAATATCTCCGCCGCCTTCGAATCTCCGATGATACAACCAGTTATATTCAGCTTGCCCAGGATGTCAATATTACCATTTATCACCCCTTCCAGTTCCAATGAACCTTCCGAAGTGACATCGCCCACCAGCTTCATGCCGGCGGTAATCGTTGCCGTCTCATCAGATACTTTCTTGTCCGGCAGATCCGATTTCATCATCTCTGCTTCTGCGGCTGCCACATATACCGATTCTTCCATCATTTCGCTCACCTCTTTCATTATATTCATCTCCTCCGCTTTATCCAGCATCTCATCAATATCGATCGGCAGCCCGTCATCAAAAACGGCCGGATCTTCCCAAGGCTCGGCACTATCCTCCGGACCTGCCGCGGCTTTCAGGGGCATATCAGCCGCCAAGACATCGCTTTCCTGCTCTGCGGCGGCTACATCGTCCGCTTCCGCCATTACTTCTTCCAGGTCTGCCATCTCTTCTGATTCATCAGCTTCAGCTATTTCCGGACTTTCTCCTTCCGGCAGCAATTCACTGACGGCTTGTGAAAGATCCTCTTTTAAGTCCGTGAAAAATCCCATTATATTATCCTCCAATCTTTTATTCTTAATAATATGATGAATACTGGATTTACTTACCAGATTTTTACTATCAATGCAATGCTTCCATATGTCTCACCGGCACGGTATCATCACTGATCGGCAGGATCTGGACATTTTCCATAGCCAGCAGACCTTCGATAATATACGGCAGAGCCTCCACCGTAGAATGTTTTTCTGCCGCATCATGCAGCAACATAATGCCCGTCCGCTTTCCGCTGACACCGGCAAGACAGTTTTCTACAATCTGCTCCACGCTTAAAGCACCGCTCACGGCATCACCGGAGGCAATATTCCAGTCAAAATAAGTGATGTTCTGCTCATCAAGATAAGTAATCAGTTCCTGCATGTCCACATTGCTTACCGTATTGGAACTGCCGCCGGGAAAACGGCAGTATGTACACCATATCCCGGTCTCTTCATATAAAAACTCCTGGAGCCGGGTCAGATCGCTGCTGAAGCTTTCCACGGACTGATAAATCTCATGATATCTGTGGCTATAAGAATGCATGGCCAAGGTATGGCCTTCATCAACAATCCGCCGGTAAGCCTGCCGGGAACTGTCATCAGTCTTGCCCACCACGAAAAACGTGGCTTTCACATCATATTGATTCAGGATATCCAATATCGCCGCGGTATTGCTGCTGGGGCCGTCATCAAAGGTCAGATATATCTTTATCTTTTCCGTGTCTTCTGTTATCTCTTCAATCCGGCCTTCTTCGCCCGTCCTAGTCGATTCTTCCAGCTGCGATGTAACAAAAATGCTGGTCTGAGCCACTTCTTCCGCCGCCGGGGAACTGTCTTCAGTCCCCGTGGCCGCTCCTATGGCTATGGATGCTTCCAGCTCATCTATCTGCTTCCGGGCATCACTTAACTTAACCGCTAAAACAATGCTGAGGACAGTGGGAAGCAATATAGCGGTAACTATCATGCAAATAATTATTTTTTTAATAATTTGCACTCTTTTACGGCGTTTTGCCTGCCGCGGCCGGCTATCAATATCTGCCATCAAAATCTGCTCCCTCTACCTGTGCTTTTACTATAATACCATAAAAGTTAAAAAGAAAAAAGAGCGAAATAAAAAATGTGCGCCGATATCCGATGGGAACGGTGACGATTCATCGAAGTATTCCGAGAGGCATTTTTCACTGCTAACGGACTGCGGGGCACATTTTCTTATTATCTGTCATCTTACGGACGCCACGGCCCAGAACCTGGCGGCTGCCACTGGCCCGGCGGT
>QMCD01000101.1_pt1 | contig 59067 bp, 83 predicted proteins | sample 1821841 | NCBI WGS metagenome assembly QMCD01 (sample SAMN01991225, study PRJNA193472) | Termite gut metagenome, whole genome shotgun sequencing project. | isolation source: worker | host: Macrotermes natalensis
ATTGTATACTTAATATATATATATATATATAACTAAGTATAAAGTGATAGGTACTCGTAGGTACGCATAAGTATATATTTACTTATATATTATTATATTAAGTATTAATTAATATATACTCTTATTACTCTAAGTATATACTAAATAGTACTCTTAGTTAACTTATTTCATAAATAACTAAGTTATTATTAGTTACATTTAGTAACGTAAGTTAACATATAGTACAATATGTACCTATAGATATTACAATCATGAATCCGTGAAACGGGATTAGACCCGGATTATTTCATTAGAAGCTAGCATATTTAAATACTGATCAGTGTAACCAAGCCATCTAAATTTCTTATCAAAAGCTTTCTGAACTAGGTTTTTACCTAATCTCCAGTGTAATTTCTCATCAACCCAGCATGAAAATATGTTAGGTCGCCTAGCTTTTACGTTACCGTCAGGTTTACATATAGTATATTTCTGAGTACGGGGAGTACACAATCTACGAAGTCTAGCAGAACCAAAAAATCTAGGAGCAGGAGAATTGTTATTAGATAAAGCAGTAACTCTCCACTGACCAAAGTTCTTTATCCACACCCAAGATAGTGTACGCATAGCAGAAGTCATTAACCAAAATACACAATTTACAAACCTTCCTATCTCATCAGTAGGAAGATAGTCAAAAAAGTACTCCATATCTCGTATAAGATCACCCTGATTGTACGGTTTACCTAGCTTAGATCTGTCAAGAGCACGTATACCAGCTATAGTCTGAGAGAATTCCTTGTTATATCGTATACAATTAGGTTGAAACCTAAGAGCATCAAACAAAATAGCGTTATTAAATACAGAAATATCAGGTAAATTACTATCTTTTCTGTACCATTCTATACATTTTACACGTTTTTTTGTATAATTTACCATAATTTTCGTTTACACCTCTTGACAATAAATTATTTAGTATTACTAAAGCTGAAGCAACAAATTAATATATACATAATATACTAATATGTCAACTAAAAATACAGTGGAGTGTACATGATTTATGACTATTACTGAATTTCTTCCGTGGATATTAGAAATGGCCGAGAAGTCTACACTCCCACAAATGTCGTTACTAGTAATAGCAGCACTGATATGGAACCAGAAGATACAACTTCCAGGATTTATAAAGAAATCAGAGAAAGAAAAGAAACAAAGACACATGGTACAATTTGACTGTGCCCATAAGGCTATGACGAATGTGCATACTCTTCTAAAAAGAGCAGTAGCTAAGTCTAAATGTTCTAGAGCTACTCTGATTTATTATCATAATGGTGATGAAAATCTAATGGGAGTTCCTTTTACAAAGATATCATGTATTGCTGAAGTTATTGACGAGAGTGGAACACTTACAGCATCTCAAATGATTCCTAATTGTAACGATTGGCAAAATCTTCCCAGTATGGTACTATCAAATGCTATAGTTCTTAGTAGAGATAATATTATTTATACTATTGATGATATAAATAAATCTAATAACATACCTACAGCTATGAAAGAAGTATTAAAAAGTCATGGCACACATTCTACTATACTTACTTCTATTCGTAATATGTATGATATGCCTATAGGACATATATCTTTTGAATTTACTAAGGAAAATTCTCCTGTATCTAAAGAAGTAGAAGAATATTTACTCAGTGTAAATCATGATATTACTGTTATGCTGAATGATGTTACTGATATAAATGAACACGGAAAGCCTTTATACAAAAAGATAAAGAGTATTTCTAAATGAAAATACCCAAGAAAGAACTAAAGACTCTATCTCGTATAGATAGGTCTGCTGACTTACGTAAGGTTGACAAAATAGATAACCTTATGCGTCAAGTACACGTAGGTATGGGATATGACCCATTACAGACTTTAGTGTCTATAGCTAAAAAGAATTCTACCGATGATGCAATGAAGATAAAGATAGCATTTGGTCTTATGGACTACATGTATCCCAAGCTTCGTGCTCAACAAGTAGACCCCAATCAGGGTGAAGTTATCAACGTCAGCGTTGTTTATCCTGATATGGAGAAATCTAAGGACTTTAAAAATTCTCTTGCTCTTCCCTCTCCAGTAAATGATACAGTTACGGTGAATTTGGAAGAGTAAACAAGGATGTATTGTGGATATTGTATATGCTGTCTCACCAACATTTCAAAAAGTACACAAAGATACAAACCCATATATCTTTGTAATGGGTCCAGTAGGTTCTGGTAAATCATCTGGTTGCATATGGCACGCATTCTTTAATGCTATGCGCCAGACTCCAGATGAGAATGGGGTACGTAAATATAGACATTTAGTAGTACGTGCTACTTATCCTGAACTTAGAGCTAGTGTTATAAAGACATGGATTGAATGGTTTAAAGATAAATTAAAACTTACATATACTATGCCTATAGTTGGTAGATTGGTATATCCTCTTGCTGATGGAACAACAGTAGATATGGAAATATTATTTACTGCTGTTGATTCAGCTCAAACAGTAGAAAAATTACGTTCTCTTGAAGTATCTAGTATTCATATAAATGAAGCTGCTGAAATTCCAGAAGGTGTATTTACATTATTGAAGACAAGGTTCAAGCGTTATCCAGCTATGCCTCGTTCAGTAGAAAGAGCATTCGCTGTTCTGCAAGATGAAGAACTTCCAGATGATGCATGTGGTGTTGTGAATCCATTTATTATAATGGACTACAACGCAGTAAATACAGAACATTGGTTATACAAATTAGCTGAGATAACTAAACCAGATAAACACAGTTTTTATAAACAACCAGCAGCAGTACTTCAGAAGTCTGGTCCTGGTGATTCAATTATATATGAAGTAAATCCGCAAGCAGAAAATCTAACTAACCTTGTTGCTGGATATTATGAAGATCAAGTACATGGTTCTCCTGAAGATTTTATTCGTGTAAACTTAATGAATCAGTATGGTGATGTTCGTCACGGTAGACCTGTATATAAAGATTACAATGATAGTAAACACTATATTGATAAGACATACACTCCAGTAAAAAGTACTGTAATAAACATAGGATTAGACTTAGGTCTGACTCCTGCTGCTGTTTTTACACAACAAGATTCTACTGGTAGAGTAGTTGTATTTGATGAGATAGTTACAGAAGATTGTTCTATCTCTGAATTTCTAGAAGAGAAATTATGGCCTAGAATTACTAAAAAGTATACAGCTTGGTTGCGAAATTATTGTATATATGTAGATCCAGCAGCTAGACAACGGTCATCTCTTGATGCAGTATCTCCACTTCAGTTTATGCGTAACAGAAGATTGAACGTAAAGATAGCTAGAACTAATGACCCTCTTCGTAGAATAGATGCGGTAGCTGCGTATCTTCGTACACCAGAAAAATTTTCTCTACATGATGGATGTCCAGTAATACGACGTGGATTTATATCTGGATACATGTACAAGAAGATAGCTAACTCTGAAGATAGATACAGAGAATCTCCGGATAAGAATGAGTTTTCACATGTACACGACGCTCTTCAATATGCTGTCTTGGCGTATGAACCACCGTCCCAGCGTCGACATCAAGTAGGTATAAGGGACGTATTAGGCAAAGGTAGATATCCTACCAGGTCAAGATATCGTGTTCCAAGTAGCATAGGAGGATATTAGTGTGGATGAAATTGGAAAGGAACGAGTAGAGAAAACATATAACGAAGAATTTGATGCTGCTGTAGAAAGTATTATCAATGATATTAAAGTACCTAATTCTTATTCATCTCAGGATGAGCATAAGTCTGAGATGTGTGCCCTTGCTAATTTTGTAAAAGCTGCGTTTGAAAAGAGTAGTGCTGCTCGTGCTGAAATAGAAGATAGGTGGATGGATTCTCTTCGTTTATATAAAGGTGTATATACTTCTGAGGCTCTATCTAAAATGAGTCCCAATAGATGTAAAGCATTTGTAAAGCTTACTCGTACAAAAGTAAGTACACTGGATTCTAGATTATCTGATTTACTGTTTCCTGCTAATGGTGATAAGAACTGGGGTATATATCCTACTCCTCTTCCTGACTATAATCCTAAGTATACTGAAGCTATAATAGCTTTATATAAAGAAGAAACAGGTCAAGATATATCTAAGGCAGACCTTGATGTCATGCTTCAGAAAGAGGCTATATCTCAAGCTAAGAAAATGGAAAGAGTTATAGCTGATCAGCTTGCTGAGCTAAATGAACGTGAAAAAATGCGTTACGTTATTCATAGTGGTAATCTTTATGGTACTGGTATAATAAAAGGTCCACTAGTTACTGTAACTGAGAATAGACAATATTATCGTGAATCTATAAAAAACGATGATGGTGAAGAAGGTAAGTGGATACTTGAAGAAGTAGATACACTTACTCCGTTTATTGAAAACGTTCGTGTTTGGGATATATATCCTGATATGGACGCTACTAACATACAAGATGCCCGTTACGTAGTTCAACGTAGAAAGATGGATAAACATCAGATACTTGGACTAGCTAAGCGTTCTGATTTTGATAGTGAAGTTATTCTTGATTATGTAGCATGTAATCCTGATGGTGACTACACAAATAGGACTTTTGAAGTTACTCTTACTAGTATGGGTAACATTGTTACTACTAGTGTTCCTACAATATATGATACAAAAAATACTAAAAATGTAGGAACTAACAGCAAAAAATATGAAGTTCTTGAATACTGGGGATATGTAGATGCTTGTGACTTAGAAGCTATAGGTATTGAAATTCCTGAGAATAAGAAGTCTGCTGTTGAAGTAGCTGCTAACGTATGGGTACTTGGTGATAAAATTATAAAGGCTAGTCTATCTCCTCTTGAAGGAATTAAGTGGCCGTATTTCTTTTATTATTATGATAAGGATGAGACTTCTATATTTGGTGAGGGTATTCCGTACGTTCTAAAAGATGTACAAGAAATGATAAATTCGGCACTTAGAGCTATGCTTGATAACGCAGCTATTAGTGCTGGACCTCAGATAGAAGTTAATCTTAATTTGATGAGTGAGGATGAAGATCCTAGGGATGTGTTTCCGTTCAAAGTGTGGATGCGTACAGGTGATGGTGCAGATGCTTCAGCTCCGGCTATCAGGCATCTAAATTTTCAATCGTACCTTCCTGAGTTTGAACGTATGATAGAAATGCTTCACGGTTATGCTGATGAAGTATCTCTTATTCCTCGTTACATGTGGGGTGAACCTACAGGTAATGCAGCTAGGACAGCTTCTGGGTTGTCTATGCTTATGGGTTCTGCTAATATATCTATCAAAGATCAAGTAAAGTCATTTGATGATGGTATTACTTCTCCGCTTATTAAAGCAATGTATCATTGGAACATGCAGTTCAATGATGACGAAGATATCAAAGGTGATTACGGAGTAATTGCTCGTGGTTCTTCTAGTCTTATTGCAAAAGAAGTTAGAGCTGAAAAGCTTATATCTTTTGCTCAAATATCTGCTAACGCCATGGATGCTGAATTTGTAAATCGTGCTGAACTCATTCGTCGTATTGCTGATTCTCTTGATTTGAGTGATGATAATCTTGTTTATTCTGATCAAGAAATTGAAGCTAAGCGTCAGGCTGCGCAAGAAGCTGCTGAAGCTGAACGTATGTGGATGAGTGAAATGGTTGAGATTGCTCGTGAAAGTGGTCAGTCTCCCACAGCGTTACTTGATAGTTTGCGGCTGCTTCGTAAAGAACTTGCTAATCCTCCTATGGGAATGGAAGAAGATATACAAGCAGCAGAAGAATCAATGATTGAACAAGAAATGAACGGTGCTCAATATGCGTAAAGTATCTTGGAATCGTAAAACAGCTCTTGAAAAATCAATTCAATCTAATCTTGCAGACTATAAAGTTAGAACAATAGCCGCATATATTGCGGTTACACGAGATGAACGATACAAGAAATTAGTTCAAACAACAGATGTTATTGAACTCCAACAACTGGTGGGAGAACTTAGAGCACTAGAAAAACTAAGTGCTATTGTATCTATACCTGAAAATGACCCTCTGTATATCGGTGCAGAGACAGTCGTATAAATTATAATTAGGACATGTTGAAAAACCCCTATGGAAACTGAAAATACTACCCCCGTAATAGATAATGACTTGTCATTTAAGGAAGCCTTTGATGCAGCAGTAAGGGACATTGAGGGACATAGTGAACCGCAAATCTCTACCCCTCAGTATACTCCTGAAAATGTAGCAGAAGATTCTTCCAGTACAGATAATGTCGAAGAAGAAGAAGTTGTAGAAGAGCCGCAAGAATCTACTGAAGATTCTCCTAGTGAGCCTGAAGTAGATTATAAGTCGTTGTATCTTCAACACCAGCAACGAACTGATGCTCAGATTGGTTTGTTGCATAGCCGTCTTCGTGATGTCAGTGAGAAATATCAAGAACTAAAGCAACAAAATAAGCAACAGGTTCCTGTTATTGAGGATAAGCCTAGGGAACTTCCGAATAAAGTGAAGGAAGTTTTTGAATCTTATCCTGACATTGGTAATGCGGTTCAAGAATATATGCAGCATATGCTTGGTCAAACGCAGAATAATTTGCGAAAAGAAATGACAGGATATATTCAACCTATCCAACAACATTTGGTTATGTCTGAATCTCAGCGTCATGAGAATGCTATTAAAGCAGCTCATCCTGATGTGCTAGATATCCTTCAAAGTGGTAAGCTGTTCTCATGGATTGATAGTCTTCCTCCTGTAATGCGGGCTGGAGCTACTCATGTTTATCAGAATGGTTCTGCTCCTGATGTTATTGCTTTATTGTCTGAGTATAAACAAGCTGTCGGAATACTCAAGCAAAAGCCAGGCCCTAAGCCTGGAGTAAAAAGAATTGAAAGTATTAAAGAAGCGGTTGCCCCTAAAGTTGACCAGATGACGAAAAAGATCGTATCGGCACTTGGGGTTCCATCTAACAATGCTCCAATTGATTTGCGTGAGACTCCTTCGTTTAAGGATGAGTTTAATGCGTATGCTCGTGATTATGAGCAACGTAATAGACGACGCTGAGAATAACATATATCGTTATTTGTACTTTGGAGAATAATTATGCCTATGACTTCTTTTGCTAACGGTGTGAACGTTTCGCTCACTCCCGCTGGCGATACCCTTTATAGCGGTAACGCGTATCTTGTTGCCAAGATGCTGGAACGGGCTCTGCCCATGTTGGTGTTTGAAAAGTTCGGACAGGCTTATTCCCTTCCGACTAAAAGTTCTCGTACGATGAAGTTCCGTCGCTATGAGTCCCTTGATGGTACTCCTCGTGAATTGGTTGAAGGTGTTACGCCGCAAAGCCAGGAACTGTCGTATACGGAAATCAGTGTTGACCTTCGTCAGTATGGCAATCTTGTTGTTATTTCTGATGTTGCGTTGGATACTGCTGACACTGACATTGCTGGACAGGCTTCTCAGCTTGTTGGTGAACAGGCTGCTCTTACCGTTGAAAATCTGCGTATCGATGTGCTTATGGGTGGTTCCAATGTGGAATATTCCACTGGTAACGCTCGTAATCAGGTGAACAATCCTATGACTCTGGGTCTTCAGCGTCGTATTGTTCGTAAGCTGAAAAGGCAGTTGGGTAAACCCATCTATGAAGCTATTGCCTCTAGCCCGCGCTTCTATACTGAAAATGTGTGGTCTGCGTTTGTGGCTGTATGTCATTCCGACTGTGAAGCGGATATCCGTTCCATGGAAGGCTTCAAGGATGCAGTTGATTATGGTACTTGGCCTAGCTGGGAAAATGAAATTGGTGCTGTTGAAGGTGTGCGTTATGTAACTTCTACGCTCCTGCCTATCTTCCCTGACGCTGGTGGTGCCGCCACGAATGCTTCTGGTGCTACGATGGTTTCTACTTCTGGTACCAATGCTGATGTGTACCCCATTCTGTTCTTTGCCAAGGATGCGTATGGCATCACCCCGTTGAAGGGTGCTGATTCGCTGACTCCGGCCATTATCAATCCTACTCATACTCCGTCTGATCCTCTGGCTCAGCGTATGTATGTGTCTTGGAAGACCATGCAAGCTTCGGTTATTTTGAATCAGGCTTGGTTGGTTCGTGCTGAAGTGGCTGTAACTGCGTATTAAACATTATTATCTGTACTGGGGGAGGGAAACCTCCCCTTATGTACGACTTACAGGATTTATATATTATGGCAAGAGAAAAGAATCTTGGACGTGTAGACTATTCTGCTGGTGACGCGCATCTTCGTGATGCTCTGTTTGATCGGAACCTGCACATCCCTCTCGATGAAAAGAATAAGTTGATTCGTCGACACGCTATTATGTTGCTTCAAGAATGGGAATCTCGTAATGCCCATTTATATACGCCCCGTAAAGCGGAAGTTATTTTTCATCGTTCCCCTGATGCTTCTGCTGGTAACATGGTGTTTGCCAGTGTAAATTCGTATAACATGGTTGCTCCGTATGAAGTTCCGGTTATTGTTCCTGAATTTATTTTGAAGGAATGTATTGATCGTGCTCGTACAGTTATGCGTTATAACAGTGATGGTATTATTGGTAATAAAACTGAACCCAGTTATAGTTTAGTTTATCCTTATGAAGTTCTTCGTTGGATTGAACCTGATAGTGAAGAAGAAACAAATGAAGAGGTTCAAGCGTAATAAATAATTTTAGGAGTGTTAGATGGGATTAGTAAAAACTAATGATAATACCCAAAGACTAACAGGTGATTTCATATTTAATAGAGGTTATTTACGTAATGTAGAAGATCCAGTTTTTCCACATGACGTAGCTACTAAGAAATATGTAGATGATAAAACTGATGGTGGAGGGGGAGGAAGCTCCGGTGGTACAGTAGCATGGTTTGAAACTGAAGCTGACCGAGATGCTTTTTATATTGCTAATCCCGGAGCACTTAAACCTGGAATTAGTGTTGGTGTAGGTGAACCTGTAGTTTTATATACGTGGACTGGAAGAGTTTGGGCTACTGGAGCTATTGGATTCAAGGGAGATAAAGGTGATCCTGGTGATGTAGGATCTCCTGGACCTATTGGTCCAGAAGGACCGGAAGGTCCACAAGGACCACAGGGTTTTCAAGGACCAGTCGGACCTAAAGGTGATGATGGTTCCCCGGGTCCAGAAGGGCCTAAAGGTGACACAGGAGATACTGGACCTCAAGGAATTCAAGGAGTACCTGGAGAAGATGGTCAGGATGGACTAGCTGCTACTATAGTAGTTGGAACTACAACCACACTTCCAGCTGGAAGTAACGCTACTGTAACTAATAGTGGTACAACATCTTTGGCTATATTTGATTTTGGTATCCCTAAAGGTGTTGATGGTGCTTCTGGCGTAGAATCATTAAATGGTTTTGATGGTAATGTTACTATAGGCACTGCATCTTCTACGAGTATTAAAGTTCAAGATTTTTTTGATAATACTCAGTTTAGTGTAAATGAAACAGGAAGAATTTCTGTTTCTACAGGTTCTGTTAAACCTGATATAGCTGGTTGGTTAATACCCGCAGAAGTGTTTACTTATGATGGAACTAACAGTCCATTTACTTTATCTAATACACCTAAATTTGTTACAGATGTGCTAGTTCTCCAGCCTAATTCTTTTCATTATTTACAAGAAGGAGATTATTCTATTACAAATAACACTCTTACTGTCAATAATCCTGAGTTAGTTTCTGGAGATAAAGTAAAAATAATTTACGCTATATAGGAGATATTATGGCTATACAATTTCCTCTTATTACTGGAGATTCTGCTGGATATGCTACTATAGAAGCGTTAGACGGCGTTACTTCTAATATTACTGAAATAGTTAGTGCTGTAACAGCTATATCTGATTCATTAGGTACAGCAGAATCTGAAATATCTGCATTAGATTTTACACTAAATAGTGAACATATTCCTACAGATATTTCTAGATGGCAAAATTTCTATAATGATGAGCTTATCATTCATCAGCAATTAGCTACATCTCAAGGATTGAAACCAGATACAAATAATATTACAAATGTTCCTCAAGATGTTTTGTATACTGTTGCTTCCCCTGCTGGAGGTTTGTTGACAGTAGTAGCAAAAAATGAAAATGGATTTTACACTACTATACAAATAAGTGGTATTAATGAATCTTGGGATTCTAGTGGTTTACTTGAGAATGTTCAAATAACTAAATACTTTCGTGTCCTTGAAGGTAATCAAATTATTGTTAGTAATGCAGTATCTGTTACTATAACTCCAGCTATAGAAGATCCCGATAATCCTATTCGTATCTCTATGCAAAAGATGCAAGTCAGCATTGCTGAAAATAAGAATAATATACTTAATATTCAAGCTGGCATTACCAATAAGAAATTATCTGGAACTAAAATAGATATTGAATCTGCTACTCAGGGTAGTGGGTATACAGTAAATAATACTCTTGGTGGACGTATTACTGGACAGGGAGTAAATGCTATTTTAGGAAGCACAGGAATTGTGGATGTAACTAGTAATTCTGGTACTACTAGAGTGTATGATAATTTAGGTTTGTTATCTCTTCTTGACCCTGTTCCTCAGTTAGTAATTGATGTAGCTGATGGAGATACTATAACTTCTAGTGGTATGTCTGAAATATTTTTTGAGACATATGTACAGGGGTAACATGTGAATGATAAATTATGTGATGCCAAAATAAAAGAATTACTGTATAAGTTAATGTTGAGTAATTTATTTAGAGGAATACGACTTATTACCTACGGTATTGCATTTTTATTTTTCATTACTGGTATAGCTATTTTATATAGAACTGTAGGAGCATCTCAAATAGAGTATTGGCACTATGTAGCTACAGGTGATATTATTACGATATTGAGATTTGAACTATCTGACTTATATAAATTAGCTGAGACACTAATAAATGGAATTGCTAAAATAGCTATTGCAGCAGTCACCGTAGGCGGTGGTTATGCTGGAGTAAGGTATTGGAAAAAATAGAGGTGCTATGAAAGTATATGATATTATTGAAAGAGTAGTATCTCTATACAATGATAGAGATTACGATAGGTTTAGTAAGCGTCAGTATTTAAAGTTTTTGGATGATTCCATAAATCAACTTATATTATCTCGTCCAGATGCTCACGTAAAACATACTGTAGTACAACTTGCTCCTGGAACTCAGCAAGTTATTCCAGATGAAGGATATATTCTTATTGATATATATATGAATAAGAAAGCTTATATTGATGGCATACCTGTTGATAGTAATAATCAAGTAGATCTAGAAAAAATGACATATGAAAATTATCGTCCAGTTTTTCAAGTAAACAGATTAGACTTAGATTATTATGATAACTGGCAAGCCAGCGCAAAAAATATAGGTTACGATTATATCAATGAGTTTGCACATGACACAAGATCCCCACGTATATATTGGGTTACTCCTTTTGTTAGTCACAATACTCCTGTGTTTATAGAAATGGATTATTCGTATGGATGTCCTAAGTATGGAGATATGATATATGACACAATTGATTATATATATGATCAAGAAATTCCAATTGCAGAAATATTCAAGCAGCCGATTATATCGTATTTTTTATATTTACTCTACAGTTCTGATAGTACTTCTGTCGTCGATAGGCAGGTTGCCCAATCGTATCTTCAAGAGTTTTATCAAGCCCTTGGCTTAGAATATCGTTCTATGAATGTAGTTATTCCTAAGACAGAAGATGCAGAAGCAGCAGCAGCGGTAAGGGAGGCTTCGTAGTTATGATAAAAGTAACATGGGATAAGTTTTATCCATACGTTCGTCCTCTTGTTCAGAATTGTCCGTTATCTTATGTAGATGCTGCTATACGAGCTGCTGCTATAGAATTTTGTGATAAGAGCTTGATATGGAATGAACCGGCTATATGTGGTGATATGTATGCTGGAGAACGGGTTTATAAATATAATTTTCATAGTGATGGGTTTAGTATTATAATGCCTATCTCTGTGATACTTAGAGAATTTGTTACTTCTTCTAATAATAATAATCTTATTGAGGTTATAGATCATCATGTAAATAATGTGAATCTTCAAGACTTAGATACATATCATAAGAATTGGAGATTAGTAGAGGCTGAATGGCCTACACATTTTTATATGAAAGATAGAAACACTTTTGTTTTTGTTGAACGTCCTACTCAAGATAAATATGGTGCTATTCACACATTATGCGCTGTAAAGCCTACTAGAGACTCTATAGACGTTCCTGAATGGTTATTTGAAGACTGGGCAGATACGATTGCTGCCGGTGCCCTAGCGCGATTACTTGGTATGCCAAGCCGTGTGTGGGGAAATTTGTCAATGGTTCCCTATTATACATCTCAGTTTAGAGCTGGTATATCTAGGGCTAAGTCGAAGATGTATAAATCACACACGACACAATCTAAACGAATGCTTCCTAAAGCATTCTAATATTTGAGGTATAACAATATGAGTGGTTTTAGTGTAACTACTGATAATGCTGTGTTGAATGCTCTGTTTCGTAATGAATTACTGACCACTAGTGCTAAGTATATTGGTTTGTTTTCTAGTTCTGCCGGACTTAGTGAAAATAATTCTGCTTTGTGGACTGAAGTTGCTGCACAGGATGGTTCTGGCGCTGCTACTGCGTATGCGCGTAAAGTAGTTAATGACGGTGATTTTGCTGTTGCTAACACGTCTCAGACTGATAACTCTGTTGCGTTTGAGTTTCCTGTTGCTACTGCCGATTGGGGTGTAGTTTCGCATGTGGCTATTCTTGATGCAGCTACTGGTGGTAACGTGATTGCTTGGGGTACTTTCCGTAATCCGGTTACTCTGGCTCCGCAACCGCGCAATGTATACACTGGTGATATGTTGACCATTCGTGTTGGTGCTTTTGTTATTCGTCTTCAGGATAATCCGAACATCTAATTATTTTTTGCTGGGGGCGGAATGTTAGCTGAATACACATTGAATGAGTATGTGCTAGAATATAATCCATCTTTTATTCCTAGCCCAGAGATGAGTGAATTTGGCATTGGGAATATTGTTCAAATAGTACCTGTGATGTCATTAGGTGATGATACTCCATCTGGAGGAACCGTAATCAGTAGTGAAGCACAGACAGATAATATATCTACAATTATTGCTACTACTGGTGTGCCTTATAGATATGGTGAAGTAAATGCATTACCTAATAGATCTCTTGTGATTACTGCTAATCACATGGATCAAGTATCAGGTAATGCTTTGTCTGATATGCGTGCATATGTTAGAGCTACTGGTTCATTTGATGATTACACAGATATAGAAACAGAAGCTACAGCGCGTGCAGATGCAGATATTATTCACGGAACATCTCCTTTTATTGCTCCAGTGAGTTCACTTACTGCATTTTCTAGACAGGTGTTAGCATGGATAAATGCAGAATCTACGCCATCACCTACAGTTATGGTAGAACTTACAAATATACTACCTCCTACTGATGTTATTGTAGATTCCGTTGCTACTGTATTTGCAGATATACCTTTGATGAATAATGATATTTATCATAACTATAATGTAGTTACAGTAAAGAATGATAGTCCTGTTGTTATGTATGATGGTAAACCTCGTTTGTGGTACGCGCCTGATTGTTGCGTGTATCCGTAAAAGGTATATAAACTATGGCAAATATTAAGTTTACTAACTTAGCCACAACTAAATTGAATACGTCTATTACGGATACACAGACAGTGTTTAATGTTATCCCTGGGTCTGGTGTCCTTTTCCCGGAAATAGTGGCTGATTCTGGGGAATATTTTTATGCAACTCTTGTTGATCCTGATGGTAATGTAGAGATTGCTAAAGTTATATCTCGTGTTCAAGATACTATGGAAGTTGTTCGTGGTGTAGATAATTCTATTGCTCGTTCATTTCCTGCTGAATCTATCTTTGCTCTTCGTATAAACGCTGCTGCAATGGAAGATATTGCTAATACTTCTAATGTTCAGATCGCCACTAATACTAATCCTGGTATTGTACAAGGAACTGCGAATGCTGGTTCTAGTAGTTATGGCAATGTTTCTGTGAAAACAGATGGGACTATGCTTGTAAATGGATTTGATGAAACTGTCGGAACACTGGGACCTCTTGCTGGAGGTACTGGGCAGACTTCACTTCAAGCTACTAGAAATGCTATGGGTTTAGGCAATACTACTGGAGCGTTACCGATAGCTAATGGTGGTACTGGTGCGACTACGGCTGCGGCAGCTAGGACTAATCTTGGCATTCCTGCTTCTGGGGCTGCTCCAAAGCCTGTCACTACTAATACTGTGGGACGTTGGGTAAGGTTAGTAGGTAATAAGGTTGGATATGTAACTATCCCATCTGGAGGAACATGGGCTGTGCTAATATGGCCGACTGTAGAAGGGCGATTGTATGATGGACAATCACAAAATGTTACAACTCATGGTAATATGATTGTTAATGTATATTCAGGTGGTACAAAGGTTACAGCTACTACTACTAGTGGGTTTGGCTGCGTAGGATTTTGTTGGAGGATAGCGTAATGAATAAATGGAAGCAGCACGCTATTTATGTACGTGAAGATGGATCATATGTGGTACAAGTATCTCAAGGTCCTTACCATGTACCCAACGAAGGTGGGTGGGTAGATGGTACTGAGGAAATACAATGGCAAGATGTACATGATTTCGCTACTAATAATGTGGATAATGTACAAATTGAACCTGCTGAAATAGATATTATAGATCTGGAAGAACATAAAGAGTATTTGAAGAAAGAGGCTCAAAGACAATTTTGGTGTGCGTACGAACACTTATATCATGTATATACTTCTGCTAAGATGAATGGAAATGATAAAAGCATTTTTGAAATTGTTACTGATTTCAAGAGATTAAAATCTCAACTCCAACAAATCATTGAATCTATTGATAATGGAGAAATTGAAATAAGTTTTGGTACTTTTATTAATGTTGTTAAATATAAATGGTGTTTGTGTGGAACTAAGATGAATAAACGTGACGAGAATAATATTCTTAAGTGTCCTTCTTGTGGATCTATTATTAATCTCAACGAAAGGAATTAATAATGTATAACGATTGGCGAGATTATCCTATTTATATTCGTGAGGATGGTACTACATATATCGTAACACATGAAGGAGATATATATGCTGTTCCTAATGAGGGAGAGTGGATAGATGGTACAGCTCCTGTTCAGTGGTCTGAAGTATACGCATGGGCTATTGCTCACCCGGAACAAATTCAGCCTGAACCTGTAGATCCTACACCTATTCCTACACCGGAAGAGAATATTCAATCTTTTAATTATATTATTGAGCAGCGTTTTACTGAGTTTGCTAATATTCGTGCGTACGCTAGTATTTCTGAAGCCCTTAGTCAGCGTACAGATTTTTCCCATGATGCTGTGCAGGCTCAAGATGCTTGGGATTTGATGGAGAATGCTGCTGAACCTCTTCGTCAGCAGTTACTTGCTCAAACTATTACTCTTGAACAGGCTGTCGCTTCTCTACCTAATATCTCTTGGCGTGAAGGAGACACTACTCCGTATGTAGCCAAGCAGTATATTCCTAGTTCTGCTGATGATGCTATTGTTTGTGGTAAATACGCAGGTAGTGATGTTTGGCGTAAAACATATTCTTTCGCTTCTGCTTCTAATGGGACTTCTGTTGTAACAGCTACTATGCCTGAAGCTTACCAACAAGCTTGGGTGTCTGGTGGTTGGATACGTGGCGCTTCTATTGCTGATACAGATACTAATATTGAATATAGTTATCCTATTGGATATATAGATGTTACCAATAATATTAGTTTTAATGCTAATATTTCTGGTATGGATATTCGTATTATTCCTATTGGATTCGTGTCTAAGCCTGGAATTTTGGTTGTAGACTATACGAAAGCTTAGTCTAGACAAAGGAGTTATGTGGTGAAGATATCGTATCAGAATTTTGCTGGGATCGGCCCACGCATAGCTCCCAGAATGCTTCCACAAAACTTTGGTCAAACAGCTCAGAACACTAAGCTTTGGAGTAGTGAATTACGTCCATTCTATGATGATACACTAGAAGTTGAAGTCCAACCTAATACACAAAGTATTTATAAGTATAGAAGAACTAATGGTACATTTACTTGGTTGTCATGGACAACTGATGTTGACGTTGTAAAAGATCCGGTGTATAATGATGAGTACAATCGTATTATTATTTCTGGCATCCCTGGGGGTCTTAGGGTTACTGATACGTCTATTGTAGGTAGTGATACTACGATAACTATAAATAATTCATATACATTAGCTATTCCATCTGTCGAAGATAAAGTTCTCATGACTGTTGTTAAAGGTAATACTGAAGAGAACTTAGAATCTAGGACATATGCTTTTGCGTTGGTAAGAGAGTGGGAAGATGGAAAATTAGATATTGGTCCACTCATTGCTAATGCTGAAGATGCAAACGGAGTTCCTTATGTTGATGTTTATACGAGCGATAATGTTCAACTTACCAACATTAAGATATCTGATGCAGCTTATTCTGGATCTCGTGTACGGTATATCTATATCTATCGTTCTGTTGTTTCTTCTACTGGTATCACTGGATTTGCTTTCGTTGATTCTATTCCCGTGGTAGCTGGACAAACAACATATTCATATCTTGATGATACACCAGAATCAGAGCTTGGTGAGTTAGCGGTATCTACAACATGGGATGCACCATTAGATATTCTTACTGGGATTGTATCTCTGAATAATGGTGTATTAGCAGCTTTTACTGGACACGATGTTTATTTCTCTTATCCGTATCAATCATCTGCATGGCCTCAAACACAGCGTATAACAGTAGATTACCCTATTGTTGGATTAGGTGCTTTTGGTAATCAACTTGTAGTGTGCACAGAATCTGTACCTAGTCTAGTATCTGTAGCTGATCCTGCGGCTGCATATGTTCAACCTATACAAGAAAATATTCCATGTCTGTCTAAGCGTTCTATTGTAAGTTCTGCTTATGGTGTTCTATACGCTACTAAAAATGGACTAGCTCTTATATCTTCTTCTCAACCTTCTATCATAACAGATGCTATATACACAAGAGATGAGTGGAGACTTCTGGGTCCACACACATTTAGAGCAGCATTATATGATAGTACATATTATGCTGGTTTTGATCCAGAGACTGGAGAGTCCGGTGTATTTATATTTGATTTAGAGTCTCCTGAGAGCGGGGCTGTAATACTTACACCTAAAGCTCTTGAGTTGTATTCTGATATAGAAGATTCTGATTTGTATATGGTTAGACCTATATATAATGCAGATGTGTGGGGAATAGTAAAGTTTGACAGTGATTACAATGCTCGTAGAGTATTTACTTGGAAGTCTAAAATAGATACATCTACAGAAGGTTTGTTTACTTTCGCTGCTGCTAGAGTTATATTTGGATTCAATGATGAACGTATTGGTTGGTCTGGTTCTGGTTGGCGTGGTGTTGGTGTAGGTGGTGACAACGGAGATGGGACATATAATATTGGTCCTGGTCTTCTTACTCCAAATAAACCTGGAGTTATTGATGATCCTAATTATGTTATGTCTGGTATAAATGAATTAGCATGTCATCCATACGATGTTACATCTCTTGTAGAAAATGGATATTGGGGTATACCTATGAATCCATGGGATTCGTTTAAATATATACATAGAGATATATCACATGAATTGCGTATTGGACCTAATCCAGATATATCAGTATATCATAATCCATATGATTTTATCCCATTACCTGACGTGCAGTCTATGTCTGAAGTAGATGTTTCTTTGTATATGCGTTCGACAAAACCTGTGGAAGATGATGAGCCTATTGATTGGGAACGTCAACCTTATGCTATTCTTAGATTTTTTGTGGATGAACAATTACGTTTTGAAAAGAAAGTATATAACAGTAGACCATTTAGATTACCTCATGGATTTCGTGGACATGAAATAGAGGTTGAAGTAGAAACAAATTGTCATATTCATGACATAGAATTAGCTACTTCTATTGGAGAACTCAAATGATAAAATTTAGCTATCCGGATTTACCATATATTGATAATAGAGTTCTCTACGATTACTTACTTCATCTAGAAAATACTATTCGTAAGATGGGATTAGTTATAGAAGAACTTCAGACACAGGTAGGTGTAACAAATGGCAACGTATAGTTATTTGCCTGACAGCATTTACAGTAGTTTGATGTATGGATCTATACCCACATATGAAAATATGAATAGTAATTCTAATATCTATTCTCCATGGGTAGATAGATTTGGTGGAGCGGCATCAGCAACTCTTCCTAGTGCTAATACTGGATACAACTATACTCAGTACGTAGACCCTTTATTTGAATCATATCAAGGTCCAAGTGACCTAATGAGTCAACGTGAATATGATGGTCCTATTCAAGATAATCCTTTTGGCAGGGCTGCTGTTGGTGATGCATTAAAAGGTCTTGGTATTAGTTCTGCTCTTAGCGTGGCTCCAGGTACTGCTGCTGGTTTACTCGCAGGTTTAGGGCCTGGTACTGCGCTTGAAATAGGAATGTCTGGTTTGAATCCTGCATCATTTGCTAGTAGTCTTTCTGGCATGATGGCTGGACTGGCTGGATTAGATTCACGACAATCAACACGAGCTGGAGCTAGTATTGTTGGTGGATTGCTTGGTAGTTTTCTTGGTCCTGTTGGTGCTGCTGTTGGAAGTCTTGCTGCTCCGTGGGCTGCTGGATTAGCAGATGATGCATTAGGTCGTAGAGAATATGAATCTGTTCGTGATGCAATAGAAGATGCTGGTCTTGGTAGAACAACTGGCCAAGCTTTCGGTGCACTTATGTCAGATTCTCAAGTTCCTAATTCATATGGATTTTCTGTATCTAATTCATATAATCCTGTTGATTTAGCTATATCTAATGCGCTAAATGCTGCTGTTACAGCCAACCCCGGTACTACACTTACTAATGATCAAAAGAATAATATTGCTAATGCTGTTATAGCTGGGATTACTGGTTGGGATGACGCTAAAGCTGCGGCTATGAACATGACTATAGCTGAGCGTGATGCTAAAGCTGCACAAGTTGCTAGTACTTTTGCTAAGAATCAAGAGACACAGTTTGGTCAAGCTGTAAATAGTGCAGTAAATAATGGAGTTGCTTCTTTGTCTAATACTCCTGTTGCTGGTGGGACTTTTGAGGGATGGTCTAGTGCTCTTGAGCAGGCTATGGCTCAGGGTCTAACAGAACAAGAAGCTATATCTTCTGTTAATGCTCAAGAAGGTCAATCTTGGTCTGAAGCTTCTCGTGATAGCTTTGGTGATTCTAGCAATAACTCTAGTTCTATGGGTAGTGAAGGTAGCGGAGACTACGGTGGAACTCACGGTGGGTTTGGTGGATATTCTGGTAGTGAATCTTTAGGCGACGGCTATGGTTCTGATGGTGGCATTGGTCCTGGTGCTGGTGGCGTAGAAGGGTGGTAATAATGAGAGCGAGGAAATAATTATGGGTCTTTGGGATTCTATTTCAGGTGCTTTCAGCGATATGGGTGGATGGAATACTGTTGGTAACATCGCAAATATTGCTGGTGGCGCATATGATATTTATAACTCTATCCAGCAAAGCAACCTCGCTGATAAGTATGCACAGCTAGCTTTTGGTACTGCTGCTCAACAGGATGCGTATGCTCAGGCTGCTTGGAACAGACAACAACAACTGTACTGGCCTCTAGAAGATTTGAATGCCCAGTATATGATGGAAGATTTGAAAGCTCTTCGTCCAGCATATCAGCGACAAGTTGGGTATCAATCTGAACGAATGGATCAACAACTAGCTCAGGCTAGAGATATCAATCCTATTCTTGATACAACAGAACGTTCTCTTATTCGTAAGCTTGTTCAAGGTGAAGATGTTCTAGCTGAACGATTTATGAATCAAGCATCTACAGATGTGAATACAGCATTCGGACAACAGCGTGCTCAAGATACTCGTGCTATGGGATTAGCTGGTGTTAATCCTAATAGTGGACAGTTTGCTAATTATATGAATCAGATGGGTACAGCGCAGGCGCTTACTTCTGCTACAGCTAGGACACAAGCAGCTCGTACCGCAGAAGATACTGCACTGACAAGACAAGCATCTGCACTAAACTATGCTAAGGGTGCTCAGCTTCCGCAGTATCAAACTAATCCTAGTGACGCTGCCCAGTATGTAGCAGGTCTTGCTCCGGCTGGCAACGCTGCAACAGGTCTTGCTAATATGTATGGTGGTAATGCTCAAAACAGCATGAATGGATTCTGGAAGCATCTTAGTAACCTGTCTGGTAATGAAGTAAATCTGTATGGAACTACAGGAAGTTTGAGGTAACTATGGCTGCATCTTCAGGTATGGGAAATGCTTGGGCATCTCAAGCTTATGAACGTGAACGTGCTGCGTATAATGCACGTATTAGAGATGAGCAACTAGATGAATACTATCGTTCTTTATCTCGCACTGCTACTGAACAGCAACTTGTAGAAGAACAGCATCAAGTAGATGCTACACGTACAAAAGAAGTTCTTGGTAGGTATCAAGCTGCTATTCGTCGTGGAGATAAAGAAGCATTTGCTAAATTCTGGAATGATGACATTGTTCGTCAGGGTGGCAACGGTGCTATTCTTCAAGATGGTATAGTGTGGGAGATAGATGAAAATAAAAGACCTATTCGTGCTTTAGCTAATACTGATGATATGAGTGGGGCTGATATGCTTGCTGTAGCTCAGCGTGCTACACAGACTGCTCAAGACATTGATGCTATGCGCACAGCTCAACTGACTAGAAATATTGAAGCCGAAGAAAAAATGTATTCTAATTGGTATGATAACCAAGTAGAATTAGCTAAAGCTCACATGGGACTTCAGGGTGATATGCTAAATGCCCAAGCTAGAATTACTGCTGCTGGTATGCGTAATGCTGGTGGTACTGGTATGGGTGGAGCTACAGGTCTTAGTGGATTTAATAGTGTTACTGATTATAATAGAGCTATGGCTAACATTGTGGCTGCTGCTAATGGTTCAGTAGCTATGTTTGACCAACAGGGTAACATTACATTCACTGATGCCAATCAGATGCCTCTTGCTCCTGAAGAACAACAGCGTTTGTACAATGATTTTTATTCTGCTCAGGCTGCATATGTTACTGGTCAGTTTGGTCCTGGTCTTACTGGTGTAACTAATGCGTTCAATACATATCAGAATGCTAGTCTTACTGCACAACAAGAAGCAGCTCGCATAGCTGCCGAACAACAGGCTGCACTTGAAGCTAGTAGAGCTGCTGCTAGGCAGCAGCAAGTTATACCTCTTCCTATTAGTCCTAATGCTCCTGGCATTATAGGTCGAGTTCCTACTTCTCCATATGCTGCTGGTTTATCTGGTATTACATCGAATCAAGTTCCGAACCTCTAACAAATATTGAGGTGTAGTTGTGGCTACAGATAATCTTAACAGTACTTTTCTTTCTTCTGCTGCTAGTCTTCCTATGACTGACTATGCTTCTGGCACATTTCTTGCTACTCCTAGATTACCTGAAATAGAAATTCCAATTATAGGGGGAGTAGGTTTAAATAATAATGCTAATAGTCAATATTCTGGAATTAGTACTACCTCTCCTATAAACCAGTATGTCCCATATACTCCTTTTGAAGCTGATCCTATTAGCGTATCAGAGGGAATGGGAGAGTTTAGAAAAGGTTTAAATCGTGGGTGGGAAAATCTTCAGGCGTCTGGCTATGCCTTTGCTGGATTACTTGGAGATCTAACAAACAAAACTGCTGAAGCATTAAACGTTGAACTTCCTAATCTTGTACAGGGTACAGCTGATGCTGTTACTACCTGGGGTATGGAAGGATATGAACGTAATGTAGAAGAAGCTTCACAGTATCCTGCTGCTGTTTCTTCCTTTCGAGATATTGATTCTGTAGGATCTGCTGCTGACTGGTTAGCTGGAACGGCAGGTAGCTTAGTTCCTACTATGGGTGCCTTAGTTCTTCCTGGTGGTATTATTGGTGGAGCAACTCGTACTCTTGGTGGAGCTGCCATCAGTAAAGCTGTGTCTCAAGCTATAAGTGCTGCTGGAACTAATGCAGCTAAAGTTGCTACAGCTCGTAGTGCTGAAGTACTGTTACGCAATGCTGTTGCTAAGAGTGCAACTACTCGTGCTGCTGCTGCGTTAGGTACTATATCATCTGCGGTAGAAGCCGGTAGTAATTGGGGAGATAACGTTACTGAGCGTGGAATAGAAAATACTAATCCATATAGTGACCTTGCCTTTGGTGTAGCTTCCGGTCTAAGTGAAGTAGTACTTGGTGCTGAAGTTGGATTCCTTCGTTCTATTTTCGGTAGACCTATTTCTCGCGCTGCTGAAGAAGCTGTCAAGCGTTCATTTGTTAGAGCTATAGGTTCTAATGCTCTTCAGGAAGGTGGACAAGAAGCTCTTCAAGAAGCACTTAGTATTGTGAATCGCGGAGTACAAGATCATAATATTGAATTTACTTCTGATGATTTCATGTCCTTACTTGACGCTGCTGCTGCCGGTATGGTTGGTGGTGTGGCATTGTCTCCTACTTTGATTAATGATGTTCGTAAAAACAATAAGGCTATAGATGAAAAAGCTAGGATACGTGCTAATAGTGCTATTAACGATAATGCTGTCCCTAAGCTTACTGATCCTTTTAAGTCTGTTGTTGATGCCGATGCAATACGTGAACAACAAAGGATAAAAAATAATCCGTACGAACAAGCTAAACTTGAGTATGAAGCTGTTATGCAGCAAGAGACTCAACGTGCTGAACAAGAAGCTACTACTGTTGCACGTAACTATGATACTACTCTAAATAAGCTTACTAAAACTTACGATGGTATTACTCGTAACATAGCTGCTATTGATTCTGGTGATGGATCTGTTGCTAGATATAATCAAATGAGTAGAGATCAACTTTCTGCTGAGAGGTCTAAGCTCGAAAAGAATTTAGCTCGTACATCTCTTATGTACCAGCAGACTTACAATAATAGAGATAATGCACTTGCTGAAATAGATAAACGTCTTGGTAATACTAAAGCTAAAGAAGAACTTCGTCTTCGTAGTGCTGCTGAAGCTCAAGCTAGAATAGATTTGAATAATACAGTAAATAGTAGTCCTGAGTTAGCAGCTAGGTTTAGAGGTATTTCTGATGATGTTGCTACATTTGCTAATAGACTTGGGGCTAAATTTGATAAACAACTTGAAGATTTATCATCTGCTATAAATTCTGTAAAACGTAATACTCGTACTATTGCTAGACAGAATGCTCCTATAGCTGATAGTGTAAGAAAATTTTCTGGACGATATACACAATCGTTACAGAAAAAAATAGCCGATACACGTAAACTACGTGATCGGCTTTCGGTGCTTGCTAATGATTTGATCGTATCTATGGAGAACGCTTCTCCTGCTTCTCTTGCTCAGCTTAATTCTAAATTACAAGAAATGTATTCTATTGCTAATCTTGCTATAGATAATTTTGATGTGTATACAGAAGGAGCTGGAGTACTTCAAGATATTAATGTAGAGAATCTTAATTCTATTGCTGATTCACTACGCAATGCTAGTAATGCTATTGCTGAATCTTCTATAGCAGATACTATTCCTGCGTATACTATGCAAGGATTGCTTCGTCAAGCTGAACTTGAAGCTCAAAGAGATGCTGAGAATATTCGTGCTAATGAAGTAGCAGAACGTGCTCAAGCAGAACAGCAAGCTCAAGATGCAAATAAGGCTGAACAACAGTATAATCTTTCTGTGCAAGAAGCTGCTAGACGCAGCTTAGCTAGGACTGAAGAAGAATTAGTTGCTGAAGAAGAATTAGCTCAGGAAGTTAGGGCTATACGTCAACAACAGATTGCAGATGCACTTAGACAAAATGTACTATCTGAAAATCCTGCGGACTTTTATCGTGGAATAAATACTCCTCAGGGAATGCTTGCACAGAATGCAATGCAGTCTCAGCTTAGTGACATGGATGAAGTCTCTAGGATGGCTTCTGAAACACGAAATGAACAAGCCCTAGGGTTGACCTATCTTGGTGAAGAATCGGCTCGTAACGAAGCTGTGAGAGCCTCAGAAGTGCAAGATAAGAATGGGGCCGAGTTCGTTGAAAATAAAAACTATTCTGATAATGGTAAACAAGTTCGTTCTTGGTTGCGTAACGCTCTTGGTCGTCTTCCTCTTCTTCGTGATAATGTTATCTTTGTTGATAATATAAATAGTATTAGTCTTCCTACTGCTCTACATAATGGATTATATCAGATTAGAATAAACGGAGGAATGCCTCCTACTGGTGCATACTATAACGGAAAAGTCTACATCTTCTGTAATAATATTCAGAACAAAGATATGGCTATTCGTACTTTAGTTCATGAAGGTGTTGGTCACTATGGTCTTCGTTCTATTCTAAGTAATAGAGCTTATACAAAATTTGTTAGAGATGTTTGGCGTAGCTTTGCAGATATATCTACAGCTAATTCTGATAGTTATAGAAAGTGGCAACAATTTATTAATAATAGAAGTAATGCTACTACTATAGATCCTGATGGTCTTCAGCGTAAAGTATTTGCTGACAACGTTTCTCAAGAAACTATGGTTGATGAGTTTGTTTCTTGGATTGCTGAGAATGATGCTGTTGAATTTACTCGTGCTCAAAGCAATCCTAAATCTATTTATAAAAGAGTATATGATTTCTTTTGGAGTTTACTAAAGAATCTTGGTCTTGTTCGTATAAACGAAGGAGATATACGAGATGTTCTTAGTTTATCTTCTGCGTATCTTGCTGGTCAATATCAGACTTCACCTAACATTGGTGGAGATTCTATGCTTACTCCTTCAGGAGAAGAAATAGAACTTCAAGATTCTGGTACTAGAGTGTTCGGTTTATATTTCAAGACTCCTGGAGAAATTCGTAATTATGCTAATCGCTTAGGCAGAAATACTTCTGGTATTCCTGGAGATAATTATAATTCTTACTACATAGGAAAAGAAACAGCTATCAATCTCGATGAAACAATGGCTAATCAATTTCCATTCCTAAAAGAAATATTTGCTGATCTTATACCTAATGGTTTAGACATTACACAAGAACAAGATGGATATCATGTTACTCTTGTTGGTAAGCCTATAAATCAAGTGTTTGCTACTCAAGAAGAAGCACAAGGATTTGCTAATTCTGATGCACTTCTTGCTTCTGTTACTGGTCAAGATGTATATGACTATCTTACTAATACGTTAGGGGGTAAGAATAATGCTTCTAGATATCTTACTGCTCACGGAATTACTTCTGCTACACATGCTACTCCAAATGGAACAGCATTTATTCTTCTGACTGGTGACACAAATGCATTAGATATGGTTGATATAAATGTTCCATATACTACTCCATTGTTCATGCAGCAAGATCCTAATACTGAATTATCTTATGGAACTGAACTTGCTGATCCTACTCCGACACGTAATGCTGCTGTCATACAAAATATTAAAGATAAGTATGATTGGCAGACACGTTGGATAAATAAAATGAAGGGAGTTATAAAGAGTGGTGTATCCTTCAATGAAGATGGAAAAGTAGAGTATTCTACATTTGAACGTATAGTTGAAGATTATACAGATGAGCATCGTTCTATTAAAATGATTCAGGCTCTAGTTGAAGAAACATCTCCAACGTATAAAGCTGTAGATGAGAATGGCAACATTCAGAATTATAAGACTATTGATTATGAAACAAATATATATAAACGACTTACCGGTCTTATAAATAGAATTAATGCTCGTAAGCATGATGCTAAAAAGAATCTTATTGATCCTCTTGTTGGCATAGTAAAGCAAATTCATTTACCTCAATCTATTCTTGATGAGTTTGGTATAACAGAAGAAAGTTCATCTTATACTGAGATGGTATACTATGCACTTGGAGAATATGCTACTGCTGTTCATGCTGATGAACGTAACGCCGAAATAGCTCGACGTAGTGGTGGTTCTATTCAACGTGGGTCTGGTATGAGTTCTACTGAAGCTAGACGTATTCGTGAAAAATACGCGGATATACCTGGATTCAAAGAAGCATTAGATCATATTCATATTATAAATGATACTAGACTTATTGAATTACGTAATGCTAATATCATATCTAAAAGTACATATGATAAGTTAAAATCTACATATCAGTTTTATGTTCCTCTTGGAGACTGGGATGCTATTATGAAAGACCTTGGTCCGGCATCTCTGACTAGAAAGAAGGGGGCTGCTCTTGGTGGCAAAAATCCCTTGAAATATGCTACAGGTATGGGTGAAACTACCAATGCAGTAAATCCTGTTATTCAGTCTATCAATCAGTACTTCGATACTATTGGTATTGTTGAAAAGAATAGAGTAGCTCGTGGATTTCTTGAGCTTGTCAAACGTGTTCCGGATAAACGTCTGTGGGAAATATCTGACGAGAAGGGAACATATGAATGGTACGAACGTAAAGAAGGGGGAGAAGGTCTTCGTCGAGTAGTACGAAGTAAGAATGGAAAGATAACAACGCAAGATAAGAGTCATGCACTTGAAGGTGAAGGCTTTAGTTATGTGAATGTTATTGATGAAAATTCTAAGCTTGTTCGTATTGCTGTAAAAGATGATACTCTTGCTAAAGCTCTTCGTGGTGAAAATCGTGCTCCTACTGGAGCTATTGTCGATAGTTTAGCTAGACTTACTCGTCTTGTATCTTCTATCCAAACTACGTATAGTGTAAACTTTGCATTTACTAACTGGATACGAGATATGGAAACTGCTGTAGCTAACATGGGTAATGTTTTTTCTGAGAATGAGAAAATTGCTTTGGCTAATCAGGGTGAAAGTGTTCGTAAGAATATACTTAAGAATACTATTAATGCTACAAATGCAAAATTCTTATTTCAAGTAGTTAGAGGAAAGTTTAATCCTAATACTGAAACTGATCCTGTTAAACAACAGTTATATAAAGACTATGTAGATTTTTCTCAGTATGGTGCTCGTACTAGAATGTTTGATATGTATAACTTTGAGAATGTTGAAAAGCAATTGATAAAGTTATCAAAGAATCCTAATAGTTTTACTGATAACGCTAGTTTAGCTTGGGGACAGGCTATATCATTTTTAGATAACTTATCTGATGTTTCTGAAAATATGGCTCGTTTTTCTACATACAGGGCTGTTAATCATGCATTGAATACATTGAATAAGCAGTTAGCTAAAGAAGAGGGATGGACTCCTGAACGAATAAATCTTGAAAATAATTTAGCAAAAGAAAAAGCTGCTAATATTGCACTTGAATCTACAGTTAATTTTACTCGTCGTGGAGCTAAAGCTAATATATTTAATGCACTATTCGCATTTTCTTCTGCTACTATTCAGGGTAACGTCCGTATTATGAAGAACTTGTGGAGAAAGGATTCTACACCTGCTGAAAACTATAAGAGATTATCAAAGTACATAGCTGTTGGGGCGGCTGCTATGTTAGCGCAAGGTGCTTTATGTAGAATGTGGATGGGTGAAGATGATGATGGGATTAGTAAGTATGATAAAATACCTGATTATATAAAATATCGTAATATCATTCTTCCTCTTCCGGGCACTGAAGCTGGATATATAAAGATTCCTATGGCTTATGGTTATAATGTGTTTGCAGTAATAGGACTTGTTCTTGATTCTGCACTACATGGAACTAAGTCTGCTGGCGCTGCGGCTACTGACATTATAAAAGAATCTTTTTCTGCATGGTCACCTATTGATCCTACTAGCGAAGGATTTACAGCTTGGATTCCTACGGTGTTTCGTCCTATCGCTCAGGTAGCAGCTAATACTACATTCAGTGGTATTCCTATTTATCCTGAAAATACTGGTTCTGCTATTCCAGATAGTCAGAAGTATTGGGCTAAAACTCCAGATGGATATAAGCAAATAGCAGGATTTTTAAATAGGGCTTTTGGTGGAGATGACGTTACTAGTGGTTTAGTAGATATTAGTCCTGAGTCTATCGAACATGTTACTAATGGATATCTTGGTGGCACATTTAGGACAATAGTAGATGCTATAAGTTTGGCTAGTGCTACAGCTACAGGTAAAGATATAGATGTATCTAAGGTGCCAGTTGCTTCTAGGTTTGTAGGAGCTATTGATTTTAGCAGCACTTCTGCTTTGTACAATCGTGTTTCTAATAAAGTAGAAGCTGCTAAGAATGCATATGATATTGCGTTAAAGTCTATTGACATGCCTCAACAACAACGCATGGCTCTTAGACAGGAATATGCGAGTGCGTATAGACTTGCTAATCTTCAATCTACAACTAGACGTGCTCTTACTGATATACGTAGGCAAGAAGAAGCATACACTAGTAAACATACAGATGTAAATAAAGATTATTGGAATACGATTAAAGGTTTTGAAAACAGACGAAAGATTGTAATGCAACGATTACTTAGTGCTGCACGCAGAGAAGGTTTGCCGTACGTGGAGGAATAGTATGGGATTTTTTTCTAAACTAGGTTCATTCTTTTTTGGTGATGTTGTTGATGCAGTAGCAGATACAGTACAAGAAAATACTCGTACTAAAGCCTCTATAGAACAAACTAAAATTCAATCTGAACTTGCACTAAAGAAAGCTCAAGTAAATGCAGATATTGCTATAAAGAAAGCTGAAACAGATAATGTTATAAAATTACAACAATTAAAGACGCAAGCATTATCTGATGCGTATGCAGCTAAGTTAGCTAAAGAAGCTCATGAAGCTAATACAATAAATTCTGAAGAAAGAGTTAAGACATTTACTAGTGGTTATCTTGATGAATTTTTAGTAATATCTACATTTGGTTTGATTATACTTTCTGTTACACCTTTTGGAGCACCTTGGGTTATACAAGGTTTTATGGCTTTGGATACAATGCCAGACTTTTTACAACTTTGGATGACTACTATGGTATCTGCTGTATTTGGCGTAAATAAAACTTTAGATATCGTAGACAGATTACGTGCATCTAAACCTAAGATGAGTGTGGAAGATTTGTTGAAATTGAAAGAAGCTCTTTCTAAAAAATAAGTGTACATATAGTACAAAATAAAATAGCCCCATAGGTCAAATCGACTTACGGGGCTTTTCTTTTATATAACATATATTTTATGCGCTTTCTGCACTCCTTATGTACGGACGGCGTAATTGCCAAAATTCGTGAGTAGGTGGGAACGTATCTAATTCCCATTGTTTTCTTTTGTCACATTGAGTAAAATCATATCTATCAGTTTGTTCATTATATACACTACATTTATAATAGTCTTCACACAGTTCACAAGGATTATTCATTTTATATTTTAGTTCCTTTATTCTACTATATCTATTGTTTCATATTTAATCATCGTACGCACCTATTTGGGTCAGCACTGTATAGAGCGCAAGGTAAATGCTTATGTTGTGGTGGGCACCAGCCATAACGTATGCAATGTACTAGAGTATCTTCTTTGTAGCATGGACAATCTTCTCCATGGATTATTTGTCCATTTACCTTTAGAGCTGTTTTAATATCTTCTGCGTTATATTCACACGTATCACATGTAACAGTTATGCCATAATCTGAAAATTCGTGTGTAGTTTTATTCATCTGAATAACTCCGCATATTCTGTTGGATGTAATGTTTCGATGTGTGATGTTTGTTTAACTCTTTCTTTTTCATGTCGACATGAGCAGAAACTGTCTTCGCTATCTTCTTTCGTACAGAAGGCTTTCCAGATACAGTAATTACAAATAGAGTTTTGGACATTATTTCTCCTTTGTGTTACCATACAAGCATTCCCATATGTTGATTTACGTAATGATTAAACATTTCTTTTATTTTATCAGCATGTTCTTCTACAGTATAGAATGGAAAGTTTACTGTTATAGCATACCAGGCTGATTCTCTAGCAGTTTCAGTAGCATCTGGACGACTATGAAATAAGTTTTGATAAAGTTTATCCATTAGATTTGACCTTTTTTAATATGAAATGTCTCCAGCATTCCGCACAAGATGAAAGGCAAGAACGTTTTACACCTGTTACATTTTTTACACATAAGTTATTTGATAGTAGTTGTATTGCTTCTATAAAAGAAGCTCTAGCTATTTCTCCAGATTTATTCATTTAGCCACTTATATACTTTAGGAATTATTTTACCAATATACCTAGCTTTCATTTCTTCATTATCTAAACAAAGAGCTAAGCTTGCTGCTTCTTCTGTATGCCTACATTCATGTGCAACGATATCCAATGTTGTATTTCCATATGTAAAATACATAGTACCTAGCATAGGATCTCGTACTAAATCTTTTATTGTGCTATGTTTACGTTCTACATAAGCTACTGGTTTCTTGTTATTGTCCGATCTAGGCATACAGATTACATACCAATAATACTCTGTGTCTCCAATATAAATTTTAGTGTGTCTACTTGTATCTATGTTTTGCATAATATAATCACAGCTTCTATAGCAATAGTTATAGCTGAATAGACAGAAAGCCAAATAAGCCCTTTTTCATACCAAGCCATATGATGTATCGTAATTTTCATTTTAGTGTCTTAAAATGGCTCCTGTGGGCCTTAGAATTGATGTTCTGTGTCATCGGTATACGTCCAGATACACATAGACTTAAATATCCTACGAGCTTCTTTAATTTTTGTAGGTATCGTTCCGTCAAGGATAAGGGTATGGACTACATCCCAACACTGTTCCTTTATGTATTCACTTATACCATAAGATTCTACTGAATCAAAACAAGCATCTCGTATATTCATATCGTTATCCACTCTATGTTATCTGGAGTTTCTACCCATTCTTCACCAGCCACATTATGCTTACATACTCTATACTTAGTAGACTCTCCTATATCAAATATCTCCAGTTCAGAGAATTCTGCCCAAGATTTTTCTCCAAGAATACAAACACAATCAACAAGAATAGGGTCATGCCTATTATCATAGAGATAGGTTTGGCTTTTGGGAGTATCAGATCGCTCATTTATCCAAGTTAGAGCTTCTTCGGACACCGCAAACACACCGAATGGATGAGTATTATATACAACGTAATTCATATTATTTCCACCATATTGCTATTGCTGAAGGGAATGGGGCAGAGTTTTTGCACCCACCAAACTTTAATCTTCCTCGAATAAAGAATACTTCTGCGTCCATTCGCACGTACTTATCCCACCACTTTGTATCTGTTCGTGCAGGAATAAGTCCTACTATTAGTGTGCCTTCTTTTGCAGATTGTACTGCTTTGGCACACCATTTACTAATCTCTCTTCCGTACGGAGGATTCATAAAGACACATTCACCAACCCAGTCTTTGGCTAGACCGTCTTGTTCTTTGGTATAGTATCTTTCACATTTGCTATTGTCGCTGGTTGCACATGGGTCTAGAGTAAAACTAAACCTCTTATTTAAAAAGTCAAATAGGTCTTGTGGAGTTTCCCACTCACAAGATTCTGATTTAAAATGAACTGTGCTCATATAAATCTCGCTCAAGATGACATAAGAATGCAATGTTACAAGCCATATGCCATAAGTGAGGCATGCGGCTTTCTTTATCTAAAGAACTTGGATCTTCTAGATACTCAACTAGATGTCTCATAAGAGCATCTCTATATCGTACTGGTTCTACTTGTTTCCAACTATTTGGGTCGGAATATTTAGTGTTACCAAAAGTACGAATGTTTCCCACAGCTTTTATTATAGCTGGCGGAACTAAAGATAGTTTAGGTTTTCCACTATCTTGTTTTATATTTTGACTAGACTTTTCGTGTTTCATAAAATTACCAATCAATAAAATCTATAGCAGTAGTAAATAACCACAGTACTACTGATATAATTAATGGTAGATATAATATTACAGGTATAACTTCCCAACCAGTAATCAATTTGATACCTAATCCTATTCCTGCTAAACACAGATATGGTTTAAATACTTCTTCAAACATTATGTAGTACCTACAAGAAAGCCCACACACAGAGACTATCCATGTGTGGGCTAAATTATGAGGAGGTTATGATATGAACATTATATGTTACGGAGTAACAACAGTTCCGGAGGGAGACACAACACCAACAACACCGCCAAGAATTTCTACATCAGTCTGAGTAGCATTCTTATGAAGATCAGTCGGGAAGGTCAGAGCAAAGGCATCCAGCTCAACTTTCAACGCATCGGCCAAATCAGTCTTGCCAGCTTCAGTAGCCGCATCAAAAAGTTGTTTAGCCCAGGTTGCAGTCTGCATTGTCAAAAACATAATTAGAATTCCTTTTTGTTTTAGTTCGTTACGTATACGTGGAGAACTACTTAATTATAACTATAGTTATCTGATATGTCAATAGTTTGGATATATTCATATCCATTTTTTTGTATTTGACTAAATATATTTCTATATGTAGATAAATTTAGTTTAGGGCGCATATAATATTTAGAGTGCAAGAACTTATAAAATCCCATACGTCTAGATTTTAAATTTAATTTACTCCTCACAGATCATCCTTACATCTAATACCTAGATAAACTGGGAATCTAGGTTTTTCTTTTATTCCAGAAGGCTGATACTTATATTTAATAATCATCTGTTCTTTAGATTTAGCATAATTATTCCAAAACCAATCTCGCTCTTCATCAGTAAAGCCTGTACCAATCATAAATGATTGTCCTGTATGAATATCTCGTACATCAATAGCACCCATACGCTGACGTTCTGTACCGTCTCCAGTTTTTTCAGATATCATACGTTCAATAACAGCCTCTCCGTCAACGAAATCTTTCATCTTTAGGAGATATCCTTCTTTTTGTGTGGATCTGCCATGTTTGTATGGACTATTAGGTTTACGAATAATAGAACCTTCATATCCTTCTACTTTATATTGATAGTGTTTGGCACGTACTTCTTGTTCCGAGCTACATTCAGCACAATATACATTAGAACGTTTAGATTCTTCATACCATTCTTTAAAAGATGAAGTTCGTATATAACTATCAAATACTAAAAATCTAACTGGGGTATTATTTTCCTTAGACATAATTACTGACGTAGTTTTACGGAAACAGTCATCAGCAGTAGCATCTCCTACAATAAGTTCTCCATCTAATCCTTCATATTTAGAGTTACCATACTGTTCTTGTACGTACTTATTAGGAATAGGCTTAGATGTACGACTACACACAATACCATTTTCTACATATGCTCGCACTCCATCCAATTTAGGAGATACAAGCACTGGATATTCCAATTTCTTGAAATTTACTTCGGCTGCGAGCATAGGTTTCATTTAGTTATCCTGCATTTGTAGACATAGAAACTACAGCAACTCCAGCGTCAATAACATTAGGCTCATTCTTTTTCTTCATCGCTTCGTCGTATTTGGCTATGCTCTCTTTAAGAGCTAGTACTTGCTTAGCAACACTTTCATTATTCGCTTTAGAGTTAGCGTGTTCAAGAATATGAACAAACTGACGTACCTGCTCAATATTTTCAAAAGTCACTTCTTGCATACTCATATTTCCTCCAATTATATTTTATATCCAGCGGATGTTTACTCGCTCACAAGTATCAGCATAAATAGGAATGATCTTACCATCACGAACAGCCTTCAGAAAATGAAGTTCTCCAAGCTCGGGAGACTTAGAGATGTGAGTGTACAAACTATTCTTACATTTTTCATGATACTTAATCATATCATCATGATGTTTGATATTTTCAAGAAGCGGATTATTCTTCAAGACTTGAGTAGTCATATCAGCAATTCGTTCTTCTAGTGTATATTTCTTAATCATTTTTATCTTCCTCGTGTGTTGTTGAAATCCATGTGTCTTCGTCTATTTCTTCCATGGCTATCTCAATAGTTTCCTCAATAGGAATACGAGATATAGTTCCGATGGCTGTACGAATCATTTTACATATTTCTTCTACATCTCTGCGATCAAGATAACGAGGCATAGAGAAATCATAATTATAAATCTCATCTTCTGTTTCAATCTCTAGCCTAAATGTAGTATTCTGTTTATCAGGTTTAGGTAAATTTTGTTGAGAAGGAATGACATCTTTATCAGCCTGTGTATGAATATTAAAAATATCATTTATTATCATTAAACATACCACCTTCAAGATATTGAATTACATCTTCTTTAGTTTGCACGGACTCAGATGATTTCAATTCCTCTGCGATATTACGTTTAATAATTTGTGCTGTCTGACCTAAGCTAATAACTTGATCAATAGGATGCCACTTAGTAGTTTTTATTTCAAGAATGCCTTCTTCTGTTTCTTCTGAAGAAGTTTCAGTAATATCTGGCGTAAGTATATCATTCCAAAAAGCTTGGCATTCTTCATCTTCAAAAGGTTCAAATTTTATAAAACGCATTCCTTCAAGTAATGAAGTAATAATTTGATTATACTTTCCTTGTTTTATTTCTGATAAAAATCTAATGAACCTGGGTTGATTATTGTTATCAACATTGATTTTATCAATAGCTTCATTGCACGTACTAAGAAATGTCGGACTCGGAAGATTGTACTTTATCTTCATCATGTTCTTTATGATACTCCTTAATTACTTCATCAAATCCTAATCTCTTAGACCAGATACGTTGTGCAAGAATGGCAATAAGAAGAAGTTCTTCGTTATCTTCTTGTGTTGGATTCTTGCACTTCAGTGCTTCAGTTGCTTTATCAATAATAAGTTGTAGACGCTTGCATTCAGCATAATTCTTATTATCATCTCGTGCAATAATTTTGTTGTGAACTTCATCACTAAAAATATCCCACATCCTAGAATTATCTGTCATACTATTTAGTCCAGCATCTGAATCATCAGATTCACCAAACTCAGAATTAATCATTTTAGCTAATTCTTCTACCTGAAAGATATTCTGCACAGCTTCTTTTATTTGTGTATAATCAATCACTTGTATCTCCGTTTTAGTAAAGCCAGATAGAGTTAGGTTTACTAGAATCATTATCTAAATGAATAAAGTTTTTAGCTACACCAATGCGAGTAAATCCGGCCTTAATAGCTGCACTGACAATCTCAAGTTTCTTAGCACCAGATGTAGCAGAAATATCGGCAGCTTTACCAAGCTCATGTGAGGACTTGGCTACACCACCAACTTCTTTATTATACGCAGGAGAACGTTTACCGCTAGTAACTTTCCACGGATTACCTGCAATATGTCTAGCAGCATTTAGCATATTCAAAAAATCATTATCCATGATACCATCAGAATCTTTATCTTTAGGAGATTTAAATTCGGAAGCTTTAAAGTAACCACCTTCAGGCATACCTTTAGTGTCTACTAAAGAAGTTTGGTTATTAGATTCCTTGATATAAACCGAAGGTACAGACTCAGTGCTAATGACAGAAGGTTTAATCGAACTGAGGTCAGGCAAACTTTTCATACCTTTAATTTCATTAGCTAGCTGAGACATTAATTCTTCTTGAAGAATCTTCACAGGATCTTTAGTATCGGAAGACCATGTAAAGATAGATTTAATAAATTTCCACATGTGTTAATTCTCATCTGTTATTTGTTATTTCATATCCTAGAATAATTCCCGTCGGAACACCTCTAGGAGTAGCTGAATTATAATGAACATCTATATACTTATCAAAGTAAAGTTCACATGTACGCCATTTTAGTTTTCTTATTTTTGAATCTTCTACTGGAACAACTTCAAAAGGTTCACCAAAGAATCTGCATAACCATATTACTTCTTTATCCTTTGTGTGTGTTGCTCCCCGTATTTGAAATTTTCGATTCATGTGATGTTTTGCTCGACAGAAGTTTTAGTAGCTCACAATTTTCTTTAGTTACTTTGAAATGAGCAGAGGCTATTTTCTTTTTACCAAAGTTTACAGAAGTCTCCCAGTTTACTTGAATTTGATACATTCCACAACTAGAGCATTTCCATAGTGCAGCATACTTTTTTTCTTTTTCTCCCCCAATACGAAACATCATTTGGGGTTCTGTTGGGTATTTGTGCCCAAGAAAGTAGCAGGAGATTCTGTTGAACACTGCTTACTCCTTTTACGCTTACGTTTTTGTTTAGTCTTTGATACATGTTCTCGCAAAGACTCATTATTTTCTACAGTATATCCATACTTATTTGCCCATCCGTTATATGTGATGGAAGTTTTTTTATTTCCTACGTGATTTTCTCCACGTTGGAACATCATGCGAATATCAAGTTGTGGATACTGTAGCTTTAGCTGCATCATTTTTGAACGAGATGCATAGTCAAAACGTCCCTTAGTTTCTAAGTAAAACCATTCTCCATTAGGCATGGTTACTTTGAAATCTGGTGAATAGTAGACAACATGAGGAATCCAGGGTATTTTAACTGGTTCATATTCCCAAGATATTCCTAAAGTATCTAAATATTCTGCGACGCTTGCTTCATACTTTGATTTAAATTTCGTTTTGGCATATGTGGTAGGCTTACCCCAAGTAGGCTTGCCAACTTGCGTTTTATTATCCATCGCACTTTATCTGGATAAGTATTAAATAAATTATCCAGTTCCTTTTTAGATTTACATCGTCTTATCCTAAGAGAAAACATCTTTATGAGATGTCTGCGAATAAAACGTATGTACTTAGTTTTACTTTCTTTTAGAAAATCTTGATATGTAAACTTAATTCTAAAAAAATGTTTGTCAAATGTAGCTCTTTTGAGATCTTCTTTGAAGACAACACAAACATCCCACCATAATCCATGATCTAAAAAATCCTTTAGATGTCTTGTAGCTTCTTCCTTAAAGGAAAGCATATTTACCCAAGCATACCAACGATTAATCATACCATGGTTACTTATTGCAACAAAGTGTGGTGTCGTTATGAATTCTTCATGAGATGCCGGAAAGAGACGCATATGTTTTTACTTCTTCAACATTATTTTCTGTTCTTAATCCATCATAATGAAAATTAATTAACTTATTGGAACATTCATCATTTTGAAAGCTAGAATCATGATTCCCTGTTAAAGCCTTAGTTTCTAAAAACTGTATGGCTTTGAATATATACTCTATATACTCATAGATAGAATATAATTCTCTATCCCAGGCTTCATATGAAATTTTATCTATATCTGATGAACTTTCCATATGCATGAAGAATAGTCTTATTAGATTTAAGTGATTAATGATTGACCTTATTAAGGATAAAGATGTTAAGTCTGAGAAATCTATAGTTTTTTCACTATCCATAATACCTACTTTATTATTATGCAGCCATTGGCATATCTTTCCACACCTGATAAAGCATAGAACTGAGCGTACTTATTTGAGTATGGTCTAGTTTGAGATCAGCGTGACAGTCAATAGCTTCAATGACTTCATGCATAAAATTACACTCACCAACAGAAGGTTTGTCACTGTTATGATATATACGAATCTCAAGATTACTGGGATCGTACCTACCTAAGTACATAGCTTGTTGAAAAGTCCCATCTTGATTCTGAATCATTTCTCCAGAAGCAATAGGAGTATTCTGAATAGCTACATCAATATTATGCCCACAGACATGTACTTGCTTGGGGTAAAACATAGTTACCTCCATTTTTACGCTTAGATATCTCGAAGAAGAAATATGAGATGAATTGCATACTTACGAATTTCCCTTAGAGCAGAAATTTCTAGGTCAATATCCTCAGATACTGAGGCTGAGGATATAGTTGCTATAGATTCTACTATAGGAATAACTTGATCTCGTGTATTTTTAATGTTATTTAGTTTAGTTTCTGATATAATCATAAATACCTACTTAGAGTGGAGCGTCAAGAATATCTTCTATTGTGCTTTGTTCTTGTTTTTTTAGATATTCTTGATATTGATTACAATATGGAGCAGCAGAACAATAATCTTTGCATCTAGTTCTTTCACCAGGACGGTGTTCTATTTGAACACCTGTAGCTTTTTTCCATTGGATGTATCTTTCAGCGTCTTCTCTAGAATCGCATAGACGCATAGCTCTATCTGCCCCAGGTTTATACACAGCAAATTTAGCAGGTTTTTCCCACATATCTTCTTCCTTACATAAGGGAAGATTATCATCTGGTGTAGACTCTTCTGCTACATGCTCCATAAGTTTTGTGTAGTAGAATTTCCGACGCTCTTCTTGAGGAAGAAGTTTCACTGGGAATTCTGCTACTGGTGTAGCGGGATATGCATCATCATCTTTATATTTAGATGCACGCTCTCTCCAATCTTTATAGAAGACTATAATAGAAGCTTCCTTTATAGGATATCCTTGTTCTTCTAGCATGAACGCATATATGTTTAGCTGTTCTTCCCATTCTTTTTTAGCTTCTTTACCATGAATCCATGTAGTAGAAGTTTTATAGTCATATAGTTTACATAATTCTTTATCATAAAGATCAGGTTTACCACTAACTGTGCGTGTTCCACCACCAACTTGTTCTTCTCTGATGATTCTATTTTCTACTAAAAAACGATCATTATTTTTTAGACCTTTTTCCATTTGATCATGGACAGAATTACCTATAAATGTATAAAAAATATCCATAATATCAGTATCTTCTTCTGCATGTCGCAGTTGTAACTGAACTTGTCGTGGACTTGCAATTAGACGTGTGGCAGAATAGTCAAAATCTGATCTGTCTTCAGGCTTTATTCCTTGCATAGCCTGCACAAATATGTCAGGAACATTTTTATTATTAGTTAACACCTATAACCTCATATAATTATAGTTTAATTTATTTAAGCCAAGGTGCAGACTCACTACCAGTCATTTGATGAATTGTAGAACCATTTTTAATTTGAAGTGCTTGCTCTTCAGTAAGAGGTTCATAGGTAACAGTTGAATCTTGTTGCATATCTCCGGCTTTTTCTAAGCTAACAACATCCCAACCCTGGCGACCTTTAGCACGTTCATGTTTAATAACGACAGTATCTCCAGGTTTTACGGCTTTAGTAAAGAAACCAACAACAGACTGATTATTACGAGGAATACCATGTTCGATAGTGGTAGTTACGCTACCATCAAAAAAGATCTTTTCCCACGGTTGATCTGGTTCTTCTTGAAACCCTCGCTTGATACCTTTTACGATATATGCAGAGTAAGTAGTACCAGTCTTTTTAGAAACCAGATCATTTTTCTTTTCAATAGATTCAAATTTCAACCACATTATTATTATTTCCTTTTTGTTTTTCAAAATAAAAGAAAAGTTATTCATTACACACTTAAATTTATAAATATAATTTTTCTACTACACTATTAAATGTTTTAGAAGTTACATCTATAGTATCTCCATAGCTTAGTCCTATTTTACATTCACCAGATAGAGGCACTGCGATATCTATTCCATAATAATCTGATAAACTTTCTGACAATGTGGAAAATATTTTTTCCATTGTATTAATAACAAACTGAGCTTTATCTTTGTGAACTTCAAAGACAAGAGAATCATGTACCATAAGTATTAGATGTATTTGTTTCATGATTTCCTTATCGTTCAAACTCATTTCTGTAAATGCTCTTTCAGCTACATGATTAATTACGTCAGCACTAAATGCTTGTATAGGATAGTTTCCTAATTGCCTCATCCAAGATTTCATAGAAGCGTCTTCTCCCCACGTTACAAAAGGAGAAGGTATAATTCTTCCTGAAGGAAGACGTAAATACCCATCACGTTTAACAGATCTTCGTACTTCTTCTTGCCACTTCTTTAATCCAGAATATTTGTCATAGAATGAATCAACTATCTGTTCCCATTCTTGTATAGAATACTTAGGCATTCTAGAATCATTAGCAAATCCAGCAGCACTACCTCCATACAGAAGTCTAAAAGATATTGTCTTTGATGCCTGTCTGTACTTTTTGAAATCTGGAGTATCTTTAGATACTTTGAAAAATAAGATAGCATTTAGACTATGAATGTCAACACCATCTTTTAGCTCTTGTAACATTACTTTATCACGCGATAATTCTGCCGCTATTCTCCATTCAATTTGAGCTAGATCAGCATCAATTATCATCCAATCTTTATTGATTGGTATGAACACTTTCTTTAAAGGTGACGTACCAGTGCGAGGTATATTCTGCATATTAGGTTTAGATGAACTAAGTCTACCTGTAACTGTAATTGTTTGATTGAAGTTACCATGCAGTCTTCCATCATCACTTAAAAGATTTAACCATCCACTATCTTCTTCTTTTCCAAGAAGAGTAGACGCCATCTTTTTTACGTTCCCTAAATTTTTCAAAACAGAAAGAAACTCTTCTTGCTTTTTATTTTTAGGGATAAGAATATCAATTACATTTTTAGATGTTGATGGTTGACCAGTTACACGCGACATCATTTTAGACGGACATTTAAAACCTAATCCTTTAACATCATCTTCTACATCGACCCATTTAGATTTATTTTTTATTATTCCAGACTTTAATGTTACTTGATATTCCTTTTTTACTCTACGCTTTATCTTTCCTCCGTACATAACAGATGCTAGTTGTGTTGGAGAGCCAGCATTAAAATCAATACCACTTATTTCTTTTAGTTTAGCACCACATTCTTCATATTGAGATTCTGCAGTTGATAGAAATTCTTCCGCTACATCTCTATTAAATGGTGCTCCTATCCATTCTGATAAAGATAGAATCTTTGTAAGATTGAATGTACTATTTACTAATTTTGATATACCAGCTTTTTCTATTAATTTTAATTGTTCTTTATAGATGTTATGAGTTAAAGTAAGATCTTGCGTTAGATATTCAGTATGTACATCAATAGGTATTTCATCTGTTTGCACTCCTAGTTCCCAAAATTCATGCATCTTATCTACTTTAGATCCAAATCCATAACTATTGGCTATTGCATTCAAACTTTGCTCATTGCATCTTTGACCACGTATTAAATATTCTCCTACCATCGTACACCATACAGAGCAAGGTACGTATAATCCTATTTCATGCAACCAAGTTAAGTCAAACTTTATATTATGCCCAACAATAACTTTAGTACTATATAAAATATTTTGAATATCTTTTATATGTTTAATATCATCCCCAATCAGTGGATTAAAAAACCATATAGTCGTTTCACCATTTGGTTTCTGAATTCCTATTGAAGATAAGAATCTATCCTTGAACCAAGGACTAGGACTTTTGTCTTTATTATATGAACATTCTATATCTAGAATTATATATTCATGCATAATACTCACTTACTTATTTTTACAATGTTTACATGATAAACATACACTTTGGTGTACCCAAAAGTAAGCATCCATTATTTTATCTATTCCACATAATATAGCATATATGTGTATATTATTATTTTGTTGATTGTTTCCTATAATCATATAACCATGTTCATACTTACACTTTACAGGAATAAGTTTATTCTGTATACTTGCTTGCTTCATGCTTTACTCTATCTTTTAATTCTTCACGTTTGGCATCATTCCAACGTTCAGTAGTACCAACAAGATAGCCAGTAATTCGACGAATACGCTGAAATCCCATTCCCTCGCCAATAAGATTAGAGTCTTCATTTTTAAGTCTTTCTAAATTTAGAATATGTCCCAAGTTATTCTCCCATATAAGAAACTTTAATCTTTATATATTGCACGAAGACTATCAAAGTCTACAGTATACTGACCGTGAACTCCATTGTTCATTTTATTTTTACATAAAGATATATACCTAATTGATTCAAGACCTGCATCTGAATCTTTATATGATTTACCTATACCTATTGCATAATCTAATTCGCCAGGCTTACCTGTCTTTGAATTATCCATCATATCAGTCTGCAAGAACTTTACACCTTCTGCTGCTGCACTTGCTTGTCCAACTGCAATAATAGGAATATCATATTTCTTAGCAAGTTCTCTAAACTTTCCATACAATACTTTTAGTTTCTCAACCGAAGAAAATTCTTTATCCCCAGAGAACTTTACTTTATCTCCTTGGTCTATGATTAGGAGTTTTACATTATGTTCAGACATAAGTTGATCAATATCTTCAACAGATATAATAGCTTGATCATATAGTTTTATTCTGTTGCCACCACGAGATATGAACTCTTGTTCAGCATCAGACTCATAAGAAACAAGTTGATCTTTTGTACATTCAAGTGTAGAACAATATGTACGTAATGAAATCTTTGTTCCTTTTTCTTCGTTATTACACCAAAGAATTATTTCATCTCCAGTTAGCTGAGACGCAAAGTGCGTCGCCTCAGATACTAGAAATGAAGTCTTACCTGTATCAACTCGTGCAAATACATGTCCTAAACTAGCTCCAGATAGTTCACCAATACCCTCATTCAAACAAGAAAGTCTCCAACGTAGACCATCACTACGTACTTCTTCATCAAGAAGTTCTGATAACGTTGATGTCACAAACAATTCATCATCATCTTTAGATATTTTGTACTTGATACTTTCAAATTCTTCAATTTTTGATTGAACATCAGATAATATATTATACTTTGTACCATCTAATGCATCTGTAAGAATCATAATCATCTCAGATGCAAAGTACTTTTCTAATATATTATTAAGATTCTCTTCAAGAACTTTAGAATTTATTTGCACACTACCTAATTTTTCCATAAAAAGTTTGTATGATTTACGTACTCTTAATGCTGGATGTTTTACAACAAAGTATGTAATAAATTCTTCTACTGAAATATGTTCCACATCATGTTCTTTAAAATAAGAATCTAGTGTTTTTAAAAATCTTTTAGTTTCTGCTTCTACATTTAATTTAAAAATGTAACTGTAATATTTATTAAAATATTCTTTATTCATCATGAACAGTATTAATGCTACTTCTTCATGTACCAAATCTATGTCATCCATACTGCCTCCGAACAGTATATGTATGCACTTCATAACTAGAGTCAAGGTACAGGCACAGTAATATACCTGTAAAGTTTTACATTATGTGATATACACATAAATACTTAGATACGTGCTTATAATAAATTTTACCGTACCTGTACCTGTACCTTATGACTTATGCCGCACAGGCATATTGAGTTACATCTTCGCCTTTACTAACAAGTGCTTCAACAATAGCGGCACGAGTAGCATCAAAGTAACGAAAGACTTTATCATTAACAAAATTATAAGTTAGCTTATGCGTCACAGACTTAGACTTACACAAATGACAGATAAAGACATCACCAGGAGACACAACAGGTGCTCCACATTTATGACAATAATAAGTATTATTGTCATGGACTGCTACTCGTTCTATCGGAGTATGCCTTTTTTTCATAAAAACATTTTTATAAAAATCAACACTATTCAATTTTACATTAATGTTATCTATGTTCATATTGTTCTCCGAGAAAATAGTCCACGTAAATTATACACAATATTTAATACATTGTGTATCTTTTTAATACATACCAAAATAAAATCAATTATTTGTTTAATCATAATTCTCCAGATATAATTTTTATTATTTCTGAACTTCTGTACTCCTTTGGATCTTTATTTGGAGTAAGAATAGAACTACTTATTAATCCAAAAGATCTAAGTCTTTTAGAATACTTTACAGATTGTTTTCTCATGTCTGGATCTAACCAGACCTTGACTTTTTTAGTATGTATGATGTTCACTAACTCATCATTCACGTGGCTTCCCAGTAACGCGCAAGCATTATATCCTGCACGAGCCACTGCGAGGGCAGATAGTATGTCCTCAACGATGATAGTTAGATCACTATGTTTATTTATAGTGAAATAAATACTGTTTCGAGATTTGCTCTTTACATTTAAGTATTTTGGAATCGACTCATCATTATTAAGTCTCCGTCCTTGCCAGTAAAGAATCTCGGACTCACCAAATACTGGAAGTATAACTCGATCTAACTTTGGACTATATCCAAAACGGTGCGTTACAATTTCATTTTTAGTAACTCCATACTTAGTAAGCCAAGCTATTCCAGTAGTAGATATTTCTGTTGTAAAATCTACAGGAAGCAGAACTCTAGATTTTTTTAGAGTCTCTTCTTTACTATATTGTCTGTCTTTCATAACTCTTTTTACAGAGTTTGGAGACAATCTATGATTTCTAATTAACAATTTATCATGACATCTGTGACAATATAAAAACCACCCATTAGGGATTTTCTTTACAATAAATCCCTTAGAAGATACTCGCTCTCCACAGAATGGACATTGTCTGTATCTTTTTACACTACCATTTTGCATAGTAGTATCGATAAATTGTTCCCTAACCTCTTGTGTAATCATAATATCACATCACTATTGATAATTCAGTAAACTTCTTCTTTCGTCTATGAAAAAGTTTAGTACATGCCTTAGCCAATTTAATAATTGATCTAACAGAAGTAGTAGCAATATTTATTACCCTAGTAGGTGCTCTGGCCAGACATTTTTTAGTAGCTGTCTTTGTAATAAACATAGATACTTCATCTACTACAGTTAGATATAAATCATCAACAACCTTTTTCTTTCCTGTAATAGCACCAATCGCATTCACAATAAACTCAGCCACACCGGACAGAGTGTCAAGCACCATCTTTAGAACTTTGGTAATACCTTTCATAAGATCCTCCTTATAAGGATTTAAGAGTGTGAAACCATTCGTGGAACCGTGCTCTGTACCTTTTAAGTACTGAGTCTTGGGTTTTAATATACCCCTCAGCACGAATGGATGATGTAAGTAAAAGTTTAAGTGCTTCACATACTTCAGGATATTCTTCATTTGCCTCTGTGTTAGAAGCAAATTTAGATAATAGTTGTCTATTTTCAAAGTCTATTAGAGGTACGTGTACATGTGCGTCAGCTACACATAAATTGTATTCAATTTTATTCATGATTATTCCTTGTAGGGTTCTTATCCCAGGAATATACAGGGTCTTTACCATATGCTCTAATTATATCATCAGGAGGATAATATAGACAAGCAAATCTGCTTTCTGAGGCCATTGGAGACGTGCCTCCCATTTTATCGTGCCAACGTAAAATTTCTGCTATCGCAGGAGCAATATGCTGTTCCATTTTTACTCGACATGCTCCCTCGGGGTGGCAGGGCTTTCCACTCTGAGTATCTATGACCCTGATATGCCAATCATATCTCCTTTTCTTTACAGAAATTGACAAGTATTCGTGCATGTTTGTATCCTTTAAAATGGCACAGAAGCATCTTCGCTTCCTTGTGTTACATTTTTAAAATGTGCCTCCCAAGCTACATCTACTATTGGAGGTTCTACTAATAGTCTTTGTGCGTTGAATAAACAACAAGGACATAGATGTATTAATTTAGTTTCTTTTTTAAACTGAACTTCAACATCATAATGCTTACGTACATATTCTCCACAATGAGCACATGTAACAAAAGCATTATCTTTATGCACATAATCCATAATAACTGGAGCATTGTTTTTCATAGATTTTCTAAAAGAAAACACACCAGATATCCACAATACTTGCTTTTCTTTTAAAGTATTATTCCATATTTTCCAAAACCTTCCATCAAAAGTAGCAGGAAATTTATAAAAATAATCATTGCACGAATTACATATGTAATATTCCTCATCACGATTGTATGTAATATGATCTATAGATCCACAAACAGGACATGGCGGAAGCTTATGCTTCATATTGTTTCGCATCAAGGAATTAGCTTTCCTTGTTTGTTGCCGCTCAAGTTCTAGCTTATGTTTTAGTAGATTAATGCTGTCTTTAGTAATGTTAATTGCAGAATTATATGCTCTATTCTTACATGAATAACATATATGTACCTCTACTTCCGGATCATATTTAGCATCTCGATCATTGCGTCCACAAATATAACATTCAGGAATAGCACCTACAAAAACATGCATGTCATCTATGTATATGTGATCATTTTTAGTTGGATAGTGAACTGAACTATATTCTATTTTGCGAGGATGGGCTGTATGTCTATTATGTATATTACACATAAAGATGGATAATCTATGTACAGAAGATTGCCAATCTTCTATAGATAGATACTCATTTTTTGAGTGCTGATTATAAAAACCAATAGACACATTTATAGCAGCTATGTTAAATTCTTTTTCAAGAAGATAAGAATCAGTAACCCATCCATTTCCTGGCATATACCCACAACTAAGAGCAATCGGTATTACTTCATCAGGAATATGTGAATGTAAAGATGACACTAGTTCATTATCCCCCATCCTATCAACACTTATTATAAGATTAATATTATTTTCATAATCCCATAATACCCCACTGTTAATAAATTCAACCATTCCAGTCATTCCAGTTTCTTCATAGTTTGTAAACAAGACATATGGCATTTGATTGTATATATTACAAACTTCTAGAATAGCCTGAACTCCGGCTCGATCATCAGCTCCTAATATTCCGCATGAATTAGTTACAGCATCTCCATTTTTACCAATTTCTAATGACACTGGTATTTCAGGAAGTCGTTTCGTATCCCAATGGGCACATAATAACACAGGAATAATTTTATCTCCTGGTGGAATACCAAATATATACATATTATCTTTTCTGATAATAGTATATTTATTTTTTTGAAGTTTTGATATAATATATGATTCACATGATATGTCATCATACTCAATACATTTTAATAGTCTGTGAATAACGCTCATGATTGATCCCTACTTTCTGTATCAGGAAATAAATATTCATTGTAACACGACATACACATAGCTTGATTATTAACAGCATAAGTTATTGCTACATTTCCGCACTTATCACATTTTCCTTTTAGCATCAATCTTGCACATGCTTTACATATAGACATACCGTTAACTTGATAATGCTCATCTTTAGCTACATTTGTTCTACATATTACACATATGTTTTTAGAATGACAGTACGAGCAAAAATTTCCATGTATCACATTATTACATATAGAACATGTGTGATAATTGTCATTACAACACTGCTTACATATATGTATTTTCTTATTTACTAAGAAAGATAAATAATTTTTTCCACATATTGTGCAAGATACATCCATTTTTACTTTACATTCAGTACATATACAATTATGTACTCCACGTTGACTTCCACATACTATACATGAGGTAGATCCGTAATTTATTGAAGCATCTATTAGTTCATCTCCATCAATATAAAAATAAACACTTTCCGGAGAATCTCTATATGCTACATTGGAATTAGTTAAAAGAGATAGTGATCTTATATTACTACTGTAACTCCATTCTTTATCTTTATTTAAGGTATAACATATCCACTTACTCACAGCAGAAATTAAATCATTACTCATAAATCCATATTTAGGTTGAATAAAAAACGCTTTTTTATTTGGGGCAAATATTATCCAAGATCTTCCAATTATATTTCCAGAGGCACTTCTTACAAAGATTACGCCATTGTTTCCGCCAAGAGAATGACCTAACCATGAATTATTATAAGCGCCTGAAAAGGAAAAACAAGATTTAGTATCTCCCATATTTGAAGCTGAAAAAATATCAAACATGTCAAAAGATAATACTACTTCTTTGTTTAGAGATTCTGCCAATGAAGAAAAGAAATTTTGTACAACTACATCAAAATTATGTATTAATTCTAATACATTATATGAAGGCAATTTTGGTAATTCATTATAAATCATATCATGATGACTATAATCACTTAAATAATTTATACATTGTAATAAATATTTAGACTCTTTTATATTTTTACACAAAACTCTTGATAATTTACGACCATCTTCAAATTTATTATTAAATATAATCGATGTATTATTTTCTATTGAAAGTAGATCTTCTCTAGAAAGAATTACTTTAAATAAGTTAATACATTCTTTATACTTATCTATATTATAACTTGGTGTTAAATCAAATACTATTGACATTTCAGACATACCAAGAGCATTACGAATAGATGATGTAGCTATTTGATTTTCAATATATAGTTGCTTTAACTTTGTGCCACTACCATCGATTGAAATATCTTCATAGTGTTTTAACATAGCTGGACATTTTACAGATAAATCAAAATTAGTTATCATGATACACCTCTTAAGTATACTTCTGTATAAAATAAAGGCACTATCGCATCCAACAAATACGATAGTGCCTTTGCACTAACCAGATTGTCTATTAGTACTAATAGACAAATGCAGTAAGACTATTCAATAAATCATGAATAGCAGCCTTAAAATTTTCCTCAGCGTAGTTTACGCGCGGAAACTTAATACCTTGCCAGTAATTAGCAGTTCGCTTTAGCTGATCAAATTCTTCAATACGGCCGACCGAAGCAAGATGCATATCAAAATGATTAGTAAGTTCCTGCAAAGTAACATAGTTATTAGTTGTCTCCAACAAACGCTGGTGGTCAGACACACGAGCCTTTCCATCATTAGTCAAATTAACTAAGTTCCACAAGTACTTACTGGAAGTAGGTGTGCCATTAGCTGTTGTGCCATGCACTCCAGCCGAAACCCTGACCAAGAGATAAAGTGCATCAGGATATCCCTGACGGACAAAAACTGTGCCACGTTCAAACATAACGAACTCCACTGTAATAATGTTATTATTCTTTACACTACCCAAAATAAATACTGCAAGCACAGTAACAACCATTCGGATTTACGTTACCGTACTTGCAATACTTGAAGGAACCAGGAGCATTCTTATTCCCCGTAAGAGTGCGGAGTACACGCCCTTAAGGATAGATAGATACTTCCTACCTAACCACTGTACGTTTTGGCGTGCAAAGCTGTGCACATAATTAGCTCACATAGGGAGATCATGGCAAAACCCTGAAAGCTCTTATACATGGGCGCATAAGATACCTCCTGGCTCCGTCTGTAACAAGGGAGAGATATGACATCTTACTCCCTTGTCAAGATAGTAATTACTTATACAGTTGTTTTATTATTCAATTGTTTCATCAGTGGCAGATTGTTGCTGTTGTTGCTTGGCAGAGATATTCTGTATAATCTCGGCCATATCAATAGCCAAGGTTGGATTAGTTCTGGCTAGATGGGCAGCCAAAGCTTTACCGGATTTTTCATTAACGGCATCAAAGCTAAAACCACCTCCAGTTTGTTGCGATTTATTTGTAGATTTGAACCAGGGCAATTGACGTAGACCTTTAGCAGCCCAGAAAGAAATAAAGGCAGCCGCTATATACCCAACAGCGTTGGCTCCTGCTCCAAGTATAGTGTTACTTAGATTAAACTCAGGCTCAGAAGCATCATAATTGGATTGAAGAGTAACTCCACTTTTAGCGCCTCCGCCACCACCGCCCTTGTTCTTTCCTTGCTGTTGTTGATTTTCATCAGCCATTATTAGTTTCTCCTTTTGTTGGGCGTTCGTACAAATGATAGTCATCGGAAAGAAAACACCTGTGTATAACAGTGGCTCCAACAAATCCACACATAGACACAGCTGCCCACATAATAGGGTGATCTTTCATCCATAAAACGTACTCTATCATATCTCTTTTTATGAGATTTAGATTAGGTTTATGCATAAGTTACGACTTTTTATTGGGTCGTGGCATACTGTGACGCTGGTTGTTATTTTGTTTGTTTTGATTTGGACGTTGCGTGGGCTTAGTTTCAATTTTAGTTTCGGCGGAGAGGGGAGGCAAAAGTTCAGGTGTAACTACCTGAGGAATGTCAGATAAGTCAACAGGTTCAATAGCAACAGCAGTAACAGTAGAATGCTTACGAGATTTCCATCTCTTCCATCCAACTCGAACAGCACATGCAGATATAGCAACAAGACCAATGCCACACGAAACATAATGTTCTTTCACAAAAGATTTGATCTTTTCGTTCATGTTTTCTCCTACTGTTTATAGGCCATCATAGGTGTTTTTATAACAAAAGCTGCTTGTTGTTTATTCGTGCCTGGAATACGAACATCAATCATGGCAGCGTTAATATGCTGTGCGACTCTATCAATTTCGCATATAGTAGAGGCAATACGCTTCGCTTCTTTACGAAAGATGAGGCGAGCAATAATGCCTCCAGCACAACCAGCTATTAAACCAATACCTGCTAATTCAGCATATTCTTTCTTCATTAAACCTCCTATAAGTGTGCGCTGAGCCTGCTTCGTGCTTATCGGAGCGCCTAGGCTTACACTCAGCGCACACCGTTTAGGTTACGCCTTGTTCTTGCGGAACAGGGCAAGGCACAGAGCCAGGAACGTAGCGATGGATAGGCCAGTGTTGATCACCGGACTGTTATCCTTCGTCACCTTGTTGGCAGACGCCAACAGCGCCTTCAGATCCATAAGAACCTCCTTATGGTGTAAGAATGTGCATACCCACATTAGATAATACATAAGCACAATACTAATGCATTATCTATATAAAGTAGAAGGCGCCGAGTGCCAAGTCGGTTCCCGCCTTCCACCTTATGAAGTGTGTAAGGTTACTATCTAAGCTACTGGCATGAACAATCCCTTGATTGTATTCCACATAGAATAAGTGTTCGGCAACACTCCAGCCTTAGTTAGCTTAGATATGATCCTCTTGCTCATTAGGGTGGAAGATCTTCTTGGGATAATCCAAGGTATCTCTGCAACGATTGCTCGATGGAGAACATATCTGCTTATCCTTGTAGTGCCAAGCTTATGGATAATATGCGTTGAACGAAACGCACTTTCCAGTGTACTGAGGTTGAGAGATACGTCAGTAGCACTGCTGAGATAATGGACAAGAAATCTTTTAGGTCCAACTCTCACAAAATTACCCATGCTTTGGATAATAGCTCTCGCCTGTAATCGTGCTTGTTGAAACTCTATTAGTCTCGCTCTCACAAACACGATTACCCATGCCACAATAAGAGTGGCGATAATCATCCCACTAAAGGTCATAAGGCAACTCCTTATAGTTGTAGCACGGAGAGTGCTGTTAATAAACGTCAACATAAACTTCAAGCTACATTCAAATGAGAATGTATTGCTTACGTGCGTATATATTGAACTTGAAATGGAATCAATCCTGTGCATTTGGTAGTGCGTTGATTGAAGATTTCATAATTCTACACACTTGTCATGGCATCCACATTCCTAAACAGTCACTGACATTACTCTACATACGTATGTGCCTCAACGGATCTGGTGCTACCTTCACCGATTTATATTGCTACCAGAGGTCTTATCATACTCAAGTAAATTCATTCGGAGTCCAGTTATTAGCTGGTACTGACCGGGTTTATTCTCGTAACTTATAAGTAGTTGTTCATATTAACATAGAGAGGTTATTTCAAACTGGCATTGTTTGTACCGAAAATAACATATTATGTTAACATAATCACTAACTAAGTTCCGTTTCACCCTAGACTGTTCTTGTGTTCATTTGTTACCCATAGCTATTCGTTTTCAGATGGATTAGCATTCCACATACATGACTATTATAGTGGTTTTCAGTGCTATAATCGCTATCCTAAGCTAGACACTACGGCTATCCACTAATTACCTCGATCATGTAATACGTCTATCAGACGCTAGCTTTTGTTCTCTTACTCAAAACATAGCCTGTCTTCCCTACTCGTATTTACCTATGAAAACAAAACGTGGCAAGATGTTTTGTTTACATTTAGTAAAAGGAGTGCAATTAGTAATTTTGTTTTACTAATCACACTCCTAAATAAGATCTAATTGTAATATTATATAGTCTATATAATCATATTATTATACTACTTATTTAGCATTATCTAAAGCAGCCGCAACTTCAGGATCAAACAATTCTTCGAGGAATGTTTCAATGCCCAAAGAGCGGGTAAGTTGTTCAGTACTCGCTATAGACATGCAGTCCATAGTTTGTTCCAAGTATGGCGTAAACCTGGGATGCTTGGTTTTAATAACTGGCAGAAGTAGAGCTATAATAACAGAGCCAAACTGGTTGACAAAGATAGCTGCTCGGTCAATTCCTCCCGGTGTATTGATATTGAAGGCCATGTTCAGGAAGGGAAAACGATTCCAAAGCAAGGCAACAAGCTTACGAGAAACTAAGTCTCCGGCTTTTTCTTTCGCCTTGTGCTTTCCAGCATAGACCATGTTGTCAATCAATCCTGCATCTCTGACAGCGTTCATGAAATATCCACCAGCCGCTTTAGTGGTAGACATGATAGAACTCTGATTCGTAGTGTCCATGATAAACTCCTATTTTATATTGTTATGTGTTTACTTTTTGACCGGAGTAGTAGCTTTATCAAGCATACCACGCAAACATTGAATAGAGTTACGAACACTGGCAAGTTTGGATTCAGTCATATTCAAATTTTCTTTTACAATAGGATTGCCAGGCATACGCTTTTCCAATTCTTCAGTGGCAGACTTTTCAGCCATGAGCTGAGTTTCTTCTTGTTGGCATTTGCCCAATTCAAGAAGCATTTGAGCCTCTGCATTAGCCGAAGACTCGTTAGGAGCTACAACTGCCGGAACATTAGACGTAACTTCTTTAGCATTGGGTGCATCAGGCTTATCCGTTACAGTGGGCATCACTTGTGTATCAGGAGCAGCAGCATGAATCAATTTCTCAGCTTTGAGATCAGCCTTTTTCATGCGCTCAATGCAAGTAGCGCATACACGCTTTCCTGACGCTCCGGCGATTTTATCGTCAACGGACTCAGGAAATTTGACATCATACGTTTGTGTCTTCTTGAATTGAAGAGTTTTCGCACATAGGGCACACTGAACCGGAGTTTTCGGATGAGGATTAGCACTTGTAGCAGCTTTCTCGGCCTGAATTTTTTCCTGTTCTTCTTTAGTCGGAACAGAAAGAGGAACAGCCGTAGCGTTTTCAACTTTAACTTCTTTAGCTAAGGTTGTAGCTAAAATTCCAGACGTAGCTTGATTAGAAAATCTCATCTCAAGTTTTTTCAAGTTATCCGCACCAAACATGTCTCCAAGTTCCTTCACCTCTTCTACCTTTTTACCATCCGAGCCAAACAGCAATCCGGCCATGGTATCAGATACACCTTCCGCACAAGACAGAGCTAGAGCACGAGTGATATTGTCAAAGAACACACGTTCGGAAGAATCCTTGCTGAGAAAATCTGACAGATACGAAGCTCCAGCAAAGATAGCCAGGTTGTTTCCCAAAGACGGGTTAATACGAGCGGCCTTAAAGAAAGTACTCCCTAGAAGCTCCAAGGATTTATCCTTTACGGCAGAGGCATTATTCTGCATCACTTTTCCAACGGCCACAGCAAACGAATTGTCTTTCATCTTCATGATTATTCCTCTTTACAATGTAATAGGTTTATAAATATATTTTATCAGGAAATATCCTGGTTAAAAGGAATTGAAGATAGCCCTATATGTGTACGTTACATCATTCAGGCTGGCTAAAAGCATAGCATCAGCTAGATCATCTTTGTCAAGTGTAGCATCGGCTTGATCACAAACTACCTCAAGACTGGAAATAAGATTTTTGGCATTTGTCAAAATAGTTTCTGAACATTTAATATTACAAGTACACATAGCACACCTACTCAATGTTAAATAAGTTTATTGATTCAAAGTTTCTATATATTCAGAGTTAGCGCCCATACATATAATCCTCCTTATTTTTATATGCATGAGTAAGATAATGTTTCATGTCAAATGTATCCGGAATAGATTGTTCCATACATACAGGACAATTATCAGCATCAGCTTTAGTGTAATGTGTGCCCGCAACTATATCTTTAAACGCACATCCACAAAGATAAACTGTTGCATCTTGATACATACCAGTGTTACAACAGTTTGCCGCAGTCATCCTAGTAGTCCACGCTGATCCGCATAGCGGGCACGTGTATGCTGTAATCTGAATAGTCATAAATTATCCCCTTATAGTTATTATGATATAGGTTTTATTTTAAAAATAAAAGATGACAAGCATAATCCATACTATAATTATTATACCTATCATATTATGCCTACAAAACAATATGCCATGGTTCAACGTTCCAGTCACAATCATACACAAGAAATTCTATTTGAGGGTTAGGAACATACTTATCTATATACTCATTTATATCGTCACACATACCAAAATAACGAAAGACACCATCATAACACTTAATAAGAATAGCAAACATGGTAAACTCCTCATTGTTACAATGTTTTAATGGTAGCGGATGTGGGATTTGAACCCGCACGGACATAAGCCCGAGAGATTTTAAGTCTCTTGTGTCTACCAATTCCACCAATCCGCTATTACATTTTATAACACAAGTAAGTAAGGCCGGAGTTTTGCCATTACCTCCGGCCTCCCCTCTTATATTATAACGATGTTTGTAGCAATATTGCTGTTAGTGTACATCAGGATCATACTCCTCATTGACGCGATAAACGATCTCAAAGCTATCAGTATCCATTACGGACACCATACCTTCAAACGTTTCACCAAGCCGATCACACTCAGCCTTAGCATCTTCCAGGTTAGGGAATGAGCACCTTTCATTGGCTATCTTAGCGCAATAATTAGGCGGAACATTATTAGGAACAATACGAGTAGTAAAAACTGCATAAGGCATGACAAACTCCTTGTCGGTTAGAAGTTCGCCGTGATCGTCTCTTAGTTTAGGTTCAAAGGCGGGTAATCCGCAAGTGTCAAATACATCCTATGTAATCACGAGTATTCGGACTATCCGAATATCATGGAATTTTCTTGATACATATCAAGAAGAGTGCTTATTGTAGGTATGTACGCCGGTATACCGTTGCGGATGAACATATCTAGATCTGTTCCAGAGTTCATCCATCTTTCATAGTCAGATGTATATTCAAATCCCCAGTGAAATGTCTGTCCATATTCAGTTATGGTTACAACTGTCTCAAACGGACAAGAAGAATTGCACGCCTCTGCAAGTGTCAAATAGGGAATTATCTTCCCTAATGGCATAATATGATACATCATGATTTTACCCTCATTAAAAAATAAATAGTGAAATAAAGCTCTCATCCGCATCAATAGGCAAATCATCAAACTTGGCAAGCGTATAATCACGTATTTCTGTCACAGAAAAACCATTAGAATACAAATCAAATGCTTCTTGTATCAATGGTTTTAAGCACGCTACCCCATTTTCCAATAAAATATCATCTCCAATAACAATAAGTTTGCATCTTGTCATGATACTATCCTCTTAGTTAAATGTTGTATTGCATAAACAATTAAAGCTACAAAGTTTCCTTTGTAGCTTTTTGGTAAATGCAAACATAACTATTTACGCTGTTTTAGCTGACTCTCTCGCAATCTCGGCTTGTATAAACTTGTTCCCAAGATCAGACACTGCCTGAAAAAAATCTGTCTCCTCTTTAGTAAACTTTACTTTTGTTTGTGACAACATGTTACGAGCAATCGTCATGATGTTATTAGCGGCGAAGTGAAAATCAGGAGGAGGGGCAAAGATAGCCGCAACCGGCTTTATACTTACCAAGTCATTGCCGTTTGTATCCTTGCGGGAAGCTTCCCTATCAAGTATCTTTCTGATTTTATCAGCCAGAGCCTTTCCGTTGTCAATCGCAATCTGTTCCGGAGTTCTGGTATCAGTTTCTATACTTTCTTCCAGAACTTTATCCTTTGCGGCCTTGTCGGCGCTACGCTTCCAAATAAGCATATTTTGAGCTTCGATAGCACTGTAAAACTGTTCCGCTGTTTTGCCGGGAAACTGATCATCGTGCTTCGCCTTGCTGTACTTCAAACACAATTTCTTGAGCGTAATTTCTTCAGTTCCGAGCTTGACCACTACTTCCGCCTTGGGAACTCGCGTAATCGGAGCAAGTTCTTGTAGACAAGTCACAAGAGTTCCTAAAAGGCGTGGGTTAGCCTTCTGCATAGCCGCACAAACTTTATGAACCGGTTTAATCGACGGCTCAATTTCTCCGGCATTGTTCTTGACAGTAAGCATAAGATAAACTGCATTAGCGGCCAATCTCGCCATGCTTGTTCCTGCCTTTGTAAAAGCGTCTACATTGGAAAGCAACGCATTTTCAAATTGTTGTTCATTCAAGTAGTTCATACTATCCTCACTATGTTTGATTGTTATTTATTTTAGCCCTTATCAAGACACTTATTCTCTGAATAATAATATAACTTCTCGGCTGTATTATCCATACGATTAGATAGATCTTCTAAATTTTTATGCATATCATCTGTACTAATATTATTATTTCGCAATTCTAAAATAATTAAATCTATATACCATACAATAGAAAACAAATCTTCTAGTATAGATGCTCTGGCTGTAAACTTCACAATAGTAACCTCTCATCATTACAAGTTAGTAGAAAGTGGGCTAGGACAATCGTCTGACCAGCACTCAATACAAGAGAAGTGCCAATTTCCTCCATTATCGCTTTTGGGTAAAGTTCTTTTGGCCGCCCTTATCGCGTGATTATATCCAATGGAATGAATAAGCCTATGCCCAGTTTCCATTCTCCATGGGCGGTAGGCATAGCGATAATACGTTGCAAGATAAAAATACTTTTGCATAACATTCTCCATTTGTTTAATTTTGCTTATGATAGCTGACGCGAAGGTCATAACTCTTCCCGCCAGCAACAAAAGCAAACATAAAACATTTCGGACAATCTCTTGTCTCTCTCTACTTTATCCATCAAGGGCGGCTAGGTTATTGCCGATGAGCAATACCTATTTTAGACGTGCTACTCAACCTGTCTCAGTTTTTTGCAATACCAATTATTGTCCCTGTCTAGGATGTTTCGAATAAAGATAGTGCCAATATCTTTAGTTTTTACTCTCCCCCTTTCACCTGTATTACGCTTGCTAAACGTAACAATAAGTTATCGGTTATGAGTGTATCGTACACAACCCGCAAGTTGTCATCGTATTGTTATCAGTTACTCTCACACGATAGAGATAATAACTGTAACAGCGAGCCTCTAGTCTAGCCGTAAGTTGTCTCTTACGTGACCTTACCCGTATGTAAAGGCTAATCGTGTGATACTATAGGCCACAAGCTCTAAACTATGTTCGGCTTTACGACAAATAACAAGCATAATGCTTCATGATGTCTGCCCGCAACATGGCTTGTATAGCCAGTATCGATAATCCCTAGTCGCGCACTAGCCGCGCGGTCTACTATGATTATCTGGATATTACTATCCCGCTCTGTCTTACAATCTATCAAAAATTGCAAGACAGGTCAAGTCATAATATCATCAAAAATTAGGTCCGGCATAGCTATAGCTCATTCCTCGCCATACGCCATGCATAACTATATCAGTTCTGCCCCAGAGTGAAGTATAATCTTTCCACGCTTGTCGCACTACTCGTTTGAAATGACCTTCAGACGGAGCTCTGCGATCTTCTGTAAGGTTAGTCAATCCAGCACGAATTTCTCCCGTTCGCCGGTAACCTAAAATAACGTAGTTACTATGGTTGTGCTCAGTTTTAGAGCCGTACAGATGAATAATGTCCTCTGTACCGTTTTTACGGTCCATAAGATGAATAAATGCATTGTCAAGATTATCTGTCATAGGTACACGGCGCACACTCTTGCCTGTTTTAGAACGAATAATAATATCAGCCATTGTTATTCCTTTTCATTTAATGATATCGACAATCCAGGCAATCCTGGCAATCTTTGCAATACTGGCAATCCCGGCAATTCTGGCAATTCCAGCAATCTTTGCAATACTGGCAATCCCGGCAATTCTGACAATACTGACAATACTGGCAATCCCGGCAATCCCGGCAATTCTGGCAATACTGGCAATCCCAGCAATTCTGGCAATCCTGGCAATTCCAGCAATCTTTGCAATACTGGCAATCCCGGCAATCCTGGCAATACTGGCAATCCCGGCAATCCTGGCAATCCTGGCAATCCAGACAATTCTGGCAATCCTGGCAATATTGGCAATCCTGGCAATTCTGGCAATCCAGACAATTCTGGCAATTCCAGCAATTGAAACAATTGATTAATGAATCTTTCCAATCTGGATACTGTTCTGCAAACTGCGTGCTAACGCCGTTCTCTCCCGGTTGCTTTTGGCTTAGATAAGCCTCATAAGATTCATAAACATTCATGATTATTTCCCCTGTTTTGAAGTGTTGTTATCTTACCTATAGCAAGTTTTGTGCCAAGCTATATCTAGTTTGTGTATGTAGTTGATATTGTTATATAAAATAAGTTGTATGACATAGCCTATAAAAGTTGTCGTACATATTATGTTACCTTTTTACACACCATTTTTAGCTAGATTCATGATTGTATAAGTATATTAGTATGTTATGAGTGTTACCTTTTTACACACCACTGTGTAGATATTACACACAATAAAAGTAGCTGTATAAATATTTATATAGGTAGATGGTACAGGTAGTAAAAAACACAAAAGGCCGTATAATTTCTTATACAGCCTCTAGGTAAATAAATATATGTAATAATAACAAATAGTTATAAGTGTAGTAAAATGAAGTAGTATTTCAATAAAAGGTAAATAAGATAGTAAAATACAAATAGTTGAACACCAGGAGTAACAAAGCTCTACAAGCCTCTGTAAGCTTCTAAAATAAGTGTACCTAACCCTTATACCTAAAAGTATATTTAGTGCCTTATAATCAATCCTAGAGCGTTCTAAGAGTATATGTATGAGTGTGGGATATGTATAGTGATTGTGCCTTGCTACACGGTAGATATTTAGTGGTAAATTTCACTACTTTTTCCATAAATTCAATAGAGTTTTCTCTAATCAATTTAGTGTAATTTAGTCACTGTCTAGAGTTTACAGTAACAATAGTTTATTTTAGTAATTGGTCAGATATACCAATCATTATTTACAGGAGTATTCATTTATTTTTGAGTACAATTAATATAATTTACTCTAATAAATATTGCTTACTCTAATTCTCAAGACCCGGGAGAGTGGTTAGGCCCCATTGGACCCCATAAAATTCTGACTGTGGCCTTATATTGTTACATCTTACTCATATGCAAAAATATAAATTACTAAAATACCTAATTATAATTAATTATATTATTAA